>ULYR01063588.1_pt1 | contig 65729 bp, 49 predicted proteins | sample 1962341 | NCBI WGS metagenome assembly ULYR01 (sample SAMEA4835868, study PRJEB28245) | human gut metagenome | biome: gut microbiome; material: fecal sample | place: Denmark | collected 2008 | reverse complement strand
GACCGACTCGAAGTGAATGCTTACTTCGGTCGAAGTAAGACGACTTCATTAAAGAGTTTCATGACTTATAACTTATTGTTTAGCGATACTTTGCATGCAAAGTATCTTTCAGGTTGTAAGTTAGCGGTGGCTTAAATTCATTTTTATTTGAAGTAATAGTTGTCCGTTTTATAGTTTAAAACTATATTTGCAGTCTTAATTAATATTATTACAACTATATTATGCCACAAATATCGATAAGAGGAAACGAGATGCCTGAGTCGCCTATCCGCAAATTGGCACCTTTGGCAGAAGCAGCAAAGAAGAGAGGAGTTCATGTTTATCACTTGAATATTGGTCAGCCAGACCTGCCTACTCCACGAGCGGCCCTCGATGCGATTCGTAATATAGACCGTACAGTTTTAGAGTACAGCCCCAGTCAGGGCTACCGCAGCTATCGCGAAAAGCTGGTGGGTTACTACAAGTCATACGATATCAATCTTAACGCAGACGATATAATCATTACAACCGGAGGATCGGAAGCTGTATTGTTTGCATTCATGAGTTGTCTTAATCCGGGCGATGAAATCATTGTGCCCGAACCTGCTTATGCCAACTACATGGCGTTCGCTATTTCGGCAGGTGCTGTTATCCGTACCATCACCACTACTATCGACGAGGGCTTCTCTCTGCCGAAAGTAGAAAAGTTTGAAGAGCTGATAAACGAACGTACTAAGGGTATCTTGATTTGCAACCCTAATAATCCTACCGGATATCTGTATACTCGTCGCGAGATGAATCAGATACGCGATTTGGTGAAGAAGTACGATTTGTTCCTCTTCTCCGACGAAGTTTATCGTGAGTTTATCTATACAGGTTCGCCCTATATTTCGGCTTGCCATCTTGAAGGCATCGAAAACAATGTAGTGCTTATTGATTCTGTATCAAAAAGATATTCAGAGTGCGGTATCCGTATCGGTGCCCTTATCACTAAGAACGAAGAGGTACGTAAGGCGGTTATGAAATTCTGTCAGGCCCGTCTTAGTCCTCCTTTAATAGGACAGATAGCTGCCGAGGCATCGCTAGATGAACCCGAATCATATTCTCGCGAGATGTACGACGAATATGTAGAACGAAGAAAATGCTTGATAGACGGATTGAACCGTATTCCGGGCGTTTATTCTCCTATACCGATGGGTGCGTTCTATACGGTAGCCAAATTGCCTGTTGACGACTGCGAGAAATTCTGCGCATGGTGTCTTGAAGAATTTAACTACGAGGGCGAAACCGTCATGTTGGCTCCTGCTTCCGGCTTCTATACTACTCCGGGACTGGGTCATAATGAAGTACGTGTAGCCTACGTATTGAAGAAAGAAGACTTGTCGCGTGCGCTGTTTGTGCTTCGTAAAGCACTCGAAGCTTATCCCGGACGTGTAGACGAATAATATGAACTGGAAACTTTTTATAGCGCGCCGCATCTATAAAAGCAATGAGGGCGGCAAAGAAGTTTCGAAGCCCGCTGTGCGTATTGCCATGGTGGGCATTGCTATTGGCTTGGCCGTAATGATTGTTTCGGTGGCTGTGGTCATCGGGTTCAAACATCAGGTGCGCGATAAGGTGGCTGGTCTGGGGGCGGATGTTCTCGTTACAAGCATGGAGGCTGCGCAGTCGTATCAAGCTACTCCGATAGAGTGCGGCGATAGTCTTATATCCAAGTTGCACGATATTCATAATATATCGCACATACAGCGTTATTCTACCAAGCCCGGCATGATTATGACGAAGCAAGATTTTCAGGGCATGGTGCTGAAAGGTATTGGTCAGGAGTACGACGTTACGTATCTGAATAATCATATCGTAGAAGGAAGTATTCCGGAGTTTACCGATTCTGTAGCAAGTAATAAGGTTCTTATCTCTAAAGATATTGCCGACAAACTGTCACTTAAGGTAGGCGATAAGCTCGATACGTATTATCTTGAAAATAATATCCGTGCCCGCAGAATGACTGTGTGCGGTATTTATCAAACCAACTTCTCGGCTTTCGACGGACTTTTTCTTGTGACCGACCTCTATACAGTGTCAAAACTGAATAATTGGGCAGAAGGTGATAGAATAAGCGGAATAGAGATAAGTATTTCCGACCCTAAGCAGGCAGAACAGGTAGAAGAAGACCTATATACATTGTTCAACAATAAGACCGATAGCTATGGGGTAGAGTATTACCCACGAACTGTAGAAGAAGTCTATCCGCAGATATTCGCATGGCTCGATTTGCTCGATGTCAACGTATGGGTAATACTTATTCTGATGACAGGAGTGGCGGGCTTCACTATGATATCCGGACTACTTATTATTATATTGGAGCGTACCAACATGATTGGAGTACTGAAAGCTCTGGGGGCAGACAATACATCTATACGTAAGGTGTTCTTGTCGTTTTCAGTCTTTCTTATCGGCCGAGGCATGTTAGCCGGAAATGCTATAGCCTTGACTTTTTATGTTCTACAGAGGTACTTCCATATTATAAAGCTCGATCCGGCTACCTATTATCTTGATTCCGTTCCGGTAGAGATAAGCGTTTGGATATGGCTGTTGCTCAATGTATGCACACTCATAGTGGCCGTGCTTATGCTGGTAGGCCCTTCATATCTGGTAAGCCGCATTCATCCGGCTAAATCAATGCGTTACGATTAATAACCCTTCATTCTGACGGGACAAAATAGAAGCCTTTCAATCTTTATCACGTATCCAACCGTGTAAGGATTGAAAGGCTTTACTCTTCAGTTCTCTTTCTTATGCTCGTATTAAACTATCCTATCTTACTGATTTTTTTCAGTCTTTCTTCGTCTATGATTTTGATTTTTCGTCCGTCGATAATGATAAGTTTCTCGGTCGCGAAATTCGATAAAGTACGAATAGCGTTCGATGTTGTCATGTTCGACAAGTTCGCCAAGTCTTCGCGCGAGAGGTATATGCTCAGCGTACACTGGTCTTCTTCTACTCCATAAGTATCTTTCAAGAATAGCAAAGACTCAGCCAGACGTCCGCGAATGTGCTTTTGGGTCAAGTTTACTGTACGTTCGTCTGATATACCCAAGTCTATGGAAAGCTGCTTGATGAAGAACATGGCCAAGTCAGTATTCTCTTTTATCAGCTCGCTTATTACCGACATCGGAACAAGGCATATGGTACATGGCTCGAAAGCCGCAGCCGCTGTGACAAAGTTCTCTTGTGCGAAATAAGCGCGATAAGCAAAGTACTCTTTGTCTTTTATCACGCGGATAATCTGGCTTCTTCCGCCAACCCCGTCTTTATAAATCTTTACTTTGCCGCTTAGCAGACACATCAAGTGCATGGGTGTTTCGCCTTCGCAGTAAATTGTCTCGTTTTTTTTGTACTTCTGTATAGTGAAGTTCTTAGCGAGATACTCTCGCTGTGTCTCTGTAAGAGGCTGCCATAAGTCGGGGATACTTTCGGCTATTTCTACTTGTGTTAGTTCTTTTTTTACCATTACTGCTACAAAACCATGTTATATAGCACAAAGATAAGGAGAAATTATTAAAAACATGTTTTAAAGAATAAAAAAATCGTTTCACCTCTGTCGTATTTTGTTATATTTGTCCCAAATTTATGAAACAGATTACTGAGAGAAAGTGCGCTTTGTTGCGCTATATAATATTGTTTGCGCTGTTTTTGGTGCATGGCTCTATAGTGGGGGCAAGAGATTTTGTTTCGCCTCCATCGCTAAAGCCTTATGTAAACGATTCATTGTTGGAACATATTTTTGAGGCGGCGTCTGTGTGGGAGAATGAGGTTGCCGAATACCAAGCCGATCTTTACTTGAAGGGTAGGTTCAGGGTTCATAAAAGCAATCGTATAGTAAAGTATATACCGTCTATGTTTCGCTTGGAGAAGGGGGTGAACGACTATATACACGAGTCGATAAGCGAATTGCACTACACCAGTCCCCGTATATACGACAGAAAGGTGCGTGCCGTTCAGACTACTATCCCCGGAGGAAACAGCCGTTTCTTTGATGTCCTTAATTTCCTTAAGTTCAATATTTACTCTCCATCTGTTATGGGAGACAAGATTCTCTCGCCCATGTCTAGAGAGAACAGCATTCACTATCATTACCTGCTAGATTCTATAGATTACAGTCAGAAGGGAGAGGTATATAAGATACATGTTATTCCCAGGTTCCGCAGCACTCAGCTTATGGAAGGATATCTATGGGTGTCGTCCGACGACTGGACGATACGTTATCTCGACCTTGAGGGAAAGTATGATTTGATAACCTTTCATATAGTTATGCAAATGGGCGTTGACGATAAGAGCAAGTACTTGCCGCAGTTGCTCAATCTTGCCGTCGTTTTCAAGTTTATGAGGAATCATTTCGAGATGAACTATACGGGTTGGTTAAACTATAAGGATGTGGTGTTTCATGAGGAAGGCGACACGTTGCGTGTAGGGGAAAAGCAGAAAAAAGAAGACTATAACATGTCTAGTTCTTATACCCTTACCGCTGACACTACTCGTTTGATAGAAGACCGTGCCGCATTCGCGCGTATCCGTCCGTTGCCCTTGTCCGACGAGGAGGAGTGGCTTTATCGTGAGTTTGACGCTCGGAAGATGCACCGTGCAGATACGCTGGTAGATATGTCTCGGCGTAAAAAGAACTTGGTTATGATGGGGCAGTTTGGCGATGCGCTGATAAGCAGTTACGATATCGATATGTCGAAGATAGGAAATGTTACCTGCTCGCCTCTTATTAATCCGCTATTGGTTAGCTATAGTCATCGCAACGGTATTTCTTATAAGCAGGAGTTTAAATATAATAAGCTTTTTCATAACGACAAGTTGCTGCACATAGTTCCGCAGGTGGGTTATAACTTTACGCAGAAAGAACTATATGCCAAGCTTGACGCTGAGTACGTATACGCTCCAAAACACCACGGGTCGTTTACGGTGAATGTAGGAAACGGTAACCGTATATATAGTAGTGTGGTGCTCGACCAACTGAAGCAGATGCCCGACAGTACATTTAACTTCGACGATGTAAACCTTGAGTATTTTAAGGACGTGTATGTTATGCTGGGACATAATTACGAGTTGTTCAACGGCTTTTCGCTCATGACTGGTTTGGCTATGCACTGGCGTTATACGGCTTACCGTAATTCGGAAGTCGAAGGCAGGGTACGTACTCGCTATAACGGATTCGCACCACGCATCCGTGTGTCGTGGACTCCAAAGATGCATTATTATATGAACGGCAACCGAAAGGTGAATATAGGTTCTCGCTGTCCTACGTTCGTGGTCGATTATGAGCACGGCCTTAACGTGCTGAACAATTCGGGTTCATATCAACGTTTGGAAATGTCGGCCGAGCAGGTAATAAACATCCGTAAAATACATTCTTTGGCCTATCATGTAGGAGGCGGCTTCTTTACCAAGCAGAAAGAAATGTATTTCGTAGACTTCGTAGATTTTGCCAACCGTAATCTTCCGCAAGGATGGAATGACGATATAGGCGGAACATTCCAGATGCTTGATGGACGTTGGTACAACTCGTCTCGTCATTATATCCGTGGCAATATGACATACGAGACTCCGTTCCTTCTTCTTTATCCGGTTAGTAAGTTGCTATCGTTCATTCAGAAGGAGAGGGTATATGGCGGTGTACTGTTTATGCCTCATCTTAATCCTTATCTGGAATTCGGCTATGGCATAGGCACACACTTGTTCGATTTCGGCGTGTTTGTAGGACACGGAAGGGGTAAGTTCACATCATTAGGATGTAAGTTCACGTTCGAGCTGTTTAATAAGTAATTTTGTTTAGATTTAAGTAATTGCATTATGCATAAAAAAGATGCTCCTCCTTAACACTATAAGGAGAAGCATCACAACACAAAAACTAAACTAGACTTAACTAAACTATTCAAATAAGAAGTTTCACAACTTCTGTTTTTATATGTACATCACAAATATATGACTTATATTTATAGTTGACAAAAATCAAGATAATAATTTTCTCATTTTATATGGAAATATGTTTTAAAACTATGATAATTGTCAAATAGTATGTTTATTAACATAATTCTGAAGCTCTTGCTTGTAGCTATCGGATATAGGAATATACTCTTTTCCGAAAACAATGCGCCCCTTGTCTATGACTTTAATCTTTTGTTTTTGCACGATGAATGATCGATGTACTCTGATGAAACGATCGGCCGGCAATTTCTCTTCCATGGCCCTCATGCTTATGAGTGAGAGGATGGGGCGCGGCTCGTCTTCTGTATGTATTTTTATATAGTCTTTAAGTCCCTCGATATACAGTATTTTATCGAGTTCTATTTGCACCAGCTTATAGTCGCTTTTTACGTAGATATATTCGCCGGCAAAGTTCGTTACGCTGTCGGCCGTCTTTTGAGGAGCTTCGTCGGCCTTCTGTTTTAGCTCGAACCATTGTACCGCCTTATTTACCGCCTGCATAAAGTCGGCATAGCTGATAGGCTTTAGCAGATAGTCGAGCGCATTTACCCGATAGCCGTCTATTGCATATTGGTCGAAAGCGGTGGTAAACACTATTCTTGTTTGTTCGTCTACCATTCTGGAGTATTCCAGTCCGTTAAGGTCGGGCATCTGAATATCTAGAAACAGCAAGTCTACCGGTGTTTCTTGCAGATGCTTCATTGCTTCGATAGCACTAGAATAGCAACCGCACAGCTCCAGCAGCGGAGTCTTTTTGGCGTAGCTCTCCAGCAGTCCCAGTGCAAGAGGTTCATCGTCTACAATAGCACATTTCAGTTTCATAGTCTATATGTATTTTGTGATTATTGATGCTTGTTATTTAAATAGATTATCAGTGTAGACTGATATGTCTTCTTATCCTCAGTAAGACCTCGTTTCCATTCAAACTGATTAGGATAAATCAGCTCCAATCGTTTGCTTACCTGCTCCAGTCCGATGCCCGATCCGCTTTTATCACCCTCATTCTTAGGATAATTACTGTTGCTAATATTGCAAGTAACCTGTTTTTCGCTTTCTGCCACCATGATGTCTATAAAGCTGTCTTCTACTGGCGAGATACCGTGCTTAAACGCATTTTCTATCAGCGATATGAAGATTAGCGGAGCGATAGGGGTCTGGCTTTGCGGCTTTATATCGAACTGCGTATTTATTTTTACGTGAGGTGAAACGCGTATGCGCATCAGCTCTATGTAGTTCTTTATGAAATCTATTTCCTTGGTAAGAGGTACATACATCTGCTGGTTATCGTATAGCACATATCGCAGCAGCTTGCTAAGTTCTTGAATGGCCTGTTGCGCCTTGTCGGTATCGAAAGCTACCAGCGCATAGATATTATTCAGCGTATTAAGCAAGAAGTGAGGGTTAAGCTGATTTCTTAAATTCTTCAATTCTGCCTCTGTGCGGCTTTTTACCGCCTCTTGTTTTTCCGCTTCCGCCTGGCTGAGGCGTATGCTCATGCGTATGGATACACTAAGACCTGCCGAAAAAACGAGGCTTAACACATCTCGCAGAATAAAGATTATGCGTGGCGGAAGGTATTTGTTATCCATACGGGGTGGAAAGCAAATAGTGCTATAATAGTTCATGCCGAGGATGAGCAGAAGAATAGTTATCAGATTAGCGATAAAGAATTCCTTGTTTCGTTCTTTGAACAGCAGGCGAGGGATGAAAAGAAAGTAGTTCAGATAAAATATGATGCACACTGTGCTTGGCATTACACAGTGATGTATGAAAGCTTTCCAGTTGATGCTTCCGTTGGGCTGCTGCAACATAAACAGCGGGAAGGCGAAAAACAATCCCCAGCATATAAGGTGTATGGCAATTTCGAGCCCGCGGTGTTTTTTATTTGCAAAAGAGTTCATTAGATTCATATCTTCGTTATAAGGCAAAGTTAGAATTTATTTTGTTTTTAAAAAAGTCCGGCTGCATCCAATAAAGAACTTATTTTCAGCAGCCGGACAGGAAACCAAAGTTATGAAGAACAAAGTAGACAGGTTGGCTTTCACAAGTTAGCCTGCCAATATCATTAAGACTTTTTAGTCAACCAATATTATTCGTATCTCAAAGCTTCTATCGGGTCGAGGTCGGCTGCCTTCTTAGCCGGATACCATCCGAAGAAGACTCCGGTTAGGGTACATACGGCAAACGACAGCAACACGCTCCAAGGTTGTATAAATACCGGCCAGTGGGCTACGGTCTTTATTATGAAGCTCGCTCCACAGCCAAGTACCACGCCTATCAATCCTCCGGTGATACTGATAAGGATTGATTCTATAAGGAACTGCGATAGGATATCTACTCCGCGAGCTCCTACAGACATACGCAAGCCAATCTCACGTGTACGTTCTGTTACAGATACGTACATGATATTCATGATTCCGATACCGCCTACCACCAGTGATATACCTGCGATACATGCCAGCAGGGTAGTCATCAAGTCGGTGGTACTGTTTAGCATAGAACTCAGCTCCTGCTGCGTACGTATGGTAAAGTCGTCGCTATCGCTTTCTTTCAACTTATGCTCGCGGCGCAAGATGGTAGTAATTTCGTTTACGGCCTCATCGGTCATATCTTCCGTAAGTGCCGAGGCGAACAATCCGCTCAGGTAAGTCTGCGCTAACAAGCGCTTCATTACCGTGGTATACGGAGCAAGTACCACATCATCCTGGTCCATACCCATAGAGTTATATCCTTTCGATTTCAGCACACCTATTACCCTCATAGGTATCTTGTTGCATCGTATCACCTTTCCTATCGGGTCCGAGCCATCGGGGAATAAGTTGTCTACAATGGTTTTACCTATAACGCACACTTTAGCTGCCGTGCGGATATCGTTTTCGCTGAACATTTCACCTTGCTCTACCGAAAGCTGTCGGATGGTAAGATAATCAATGCTTACTCCAGTTACCGATGAAGGATAGTTATTAGCTCCCGCTATCAGTTGTCCCGACGATGAAACGTTAGGGCTGATGGCAGATAGAAAGTTGCATTCATCGCGCAACTTCTCATAGTTTTCCAACTTCAGCGTTTGCATGGCCGACGGGTCTTGACGAACACCGCCACGCATTTCTGCTCCCGGATGAATCATGATCATGTTAGATCCCATCTCCGAAATCTGTTGTTGGATGCTCCGTTTAGAACCCTGGCCAATGGCAAGCATCGCTATGACCGACGCCACACCTATGATGATGCCCAGCATGGTGAGGAAGGCACGTAGCTTGTTGTTAGCCAAAGCCCTTAGAGCTATTTTAAAAAGATTAGTTCCGTTCATAATTCTTGTTGTTTTTAATACGCCAGCCTTTGTTAGTCTTCATCATTTTTAGGCAGTGCGGCCAAAGCTTCCGCTGCCGATAAAATGTTGGTGTTAACCGTATCTTCTATTACATGTCCGTCTCTCAGTCGGATGTTTCGGCTGCTGTATTGCGACAACTCCGGATTGTGAGTGACAAATATAATAGTTCTTCCTTCTTTATGTAACTTCTGAAATAAAACCAATATTTCGAAAGAAGTACGTGTGTCCAGGTTACCTGTAGCTTCGTCTGCAAGGATAACCGCAGGGTTGTTGACTAATGCACGAGCGATGGCTACACGCTGCATCTGACCACCCGACATTTGGTTTGATTTATGCTCCAAACGGTCGCCCAACCCTACAGCCATCAATGCATCTATAGCATGGCGGCGGCGTTCGGCTGCGCTGACTGATGAGTTGTACATCAGCGGCAGCTCCACGTTTTCTACAGCGGTAGTCTTAGGCAGCAAGTTATAATTCTGAAAGACGAAACCGATTTTACGATTACGCAATACGGCTCTTTGCGGTTTGCTCATGGTTCTTACCGAAACTCCATCAAGCAGATATTCTCCGCTGGTTGGGGTGTCAAGACATCCCAACGTGTTCAGCAATGTAGATTTTCCCGAACCCGAAGTACCCATGATGGTAACAAACTCTCCTTCGGATATGGAGAATGAAACACCGCGCAAGGCATGTACTATTTCATCGCCCACCAAAAAGTTTCGCTTTATATTCTGTAATTCAATGACAGTTTTACTCATGTTACTTCCTCTCTTTGAATTTATTGTTTATTTCTTCTTGTTTCTTCCCGGAGGGCCTGGCATGAACGGGCTACGTTCGCCGCTTGTAGTTTGTTCATCGGCTACCGGTGTGTTGCCTCCTTTCACTGTAGTTTCTGTTACCACTGCCGTTCCTTCTGCTATGCCTTCAGTAATTTCTGTGCATGTACCGCTGCTTATACCTGTTTTTACAGGGTGAGCTATGAAGGCATCGTTCTCTAATGTCCATACCTTATGTTCAGCGTTGCAGTCTTGAATCTTGCGGCTACCTGCCAACTCTTTGTTGGGAGTGAAGCGTAGAGCCTTGGTAGGTACTGTAAGAACATTGTCGTGGGTTAGGGTGTAGATAGTAGCGTTGGCGGTAAGACGCGGTTTCAACTTCAGGTCGGGGTTATCAGCGCTTATTACCACTTCGTAAGTTACTACAGTAGTGCTAGAAGAAGTAGTACTTGAGCTACTTGAACTGTTGGTGCTACCCAAGCGGACTTGCTTTACCACGCCTTCGAATACATCGTCAGGATAAGCGTCAACGGTAAATGTTACTCGGCATCCTTCTTTTACATCGGCTATGTCGGCTTCGTCTACATCGGCTACCACCTGCATCTTTGTCAAGTCGGCTGCAATGTTAAACAATGTCGGAGTCTCAAAACCAGAAGCTACGGTCTGACCTTCTTCTACATCTTTACTAGTTACCACACCGTCGATAGGCGAAGTAATTGTAGCGTACGATAAGTTGCGTTCTGCCTTGGCCAAAGCCGCTTTGCTTTGTTCATAGCTGGCTTTCGCATTCTGATAGTTGAAGAGCGACTGTTCATAGTCGGTATCGCTGATTAGCTGTTTCTGGTGCAACTTCTCATTACGTTCGTACTGCTTCTTCTGATAGTCGTATGCGGCTTTTGCTCCATTATATGTAGCTCTAGACGATTGCATTTCACTCATCAGAGTCACTCTATCCATTTCGGCTATCACTTGTCCCTTCTTTACTACCGAGTTATAGTCGATATAAATTTTATCGATAATACCCGAAACCTGCGTACCTACTTCAACTTCGGTTACCGGCTCTATGGTACCCGTTGCCGTAATTGAATTGCTTACATTGCCCTTTTGTACCTTTTCGGTCACGAAATCGATTTTGCGTGCGGCTTTCTTTCCGCCGAAAATCGAGAATCCGGCAGCTACTACTATTATTACTGCCGCTGCGATGATGATAACTTTTTTCTTATTCATACTTCTTATCTTATCGTGAGTTTTTTATAATTCAATTTTGTTTCCTGCATAGAAATCAAGCAAGGCACGGTCTAGCACTGCCATGTATTTGGCCTGCAGGCGTTGCTGCTGTGCGCTTTGCAGATTATTCTTTTCTGTCAAAAGTTCTACTGTATTTTTCATACCTAATGTAAACTGCTCGCTCACCATGTCGTAGCTGGTTTGGCTGCTTTTCAGTTTGGTGTCGGCTGCCGCATATTGCTGCTGTGCGTTCAGTGCGTCGAGCCATAGAGTCTCTACCGTGCTGTACAGCTCTTTCTGTTTGGTAGCCAAGTTAAGCTGACTGTTGCTGTATTGCAATTTAGCCTTCTGTACGTTGCTCTTGTTCTGGCGATTGTCGAAGATAGGGATGCTCAGGCTTACACCTATCATATTATTCCAACCGTATTTCATCTGCTGCGCCCAGTTGTTTGTGCTTGCGCTGTTTGTAGTGCTTGAGCTTGAAGCCGACAGGCTGATGGTAGGCATATATCCTGCCTTTGCCGTCTTGATGCCCAATTTAGCGTTGTCGATGCTTAGTTGTCCGCTTTGTATTTCGGGGCGAGTAGTGAGGGCTGTCTGATAAACATCCGCCTGACTTGGTAACACCTTCATTACTTGTTCGTCGCTAAGGGTAGGCAAGGCCAAAGTCATCTCGTCTGTGCCGTCCAGTTCCAGAAGCTGCTTAAGCTGAAGCTTGTAGTTTCTCAGTGTGCTTTCAGAAGTAACCAGCTGGTACTGGTCGTTGCCTACTTGCGATTCCAGCTGCGCCAAGTCAGCTTTCGAGATACTTCCTTCTTTAAAAAGCTCCTCGCCGCGCTTAAAGTTGGCTTCGCTTGTCTCCAGCGTACTCTTGTTAATCTTAACCGATTCATCGGCATACAATATCTGCACGAACAACTTCGTGATTTCCTCTTGCAGCATATTCTCAGTTTCAGAAACGCTGAGTGAAGCTATATCTCTTGTAGTTTTCTGCTGCTTGATATTGTTCAGTCGTCTGCCTCCATTCCACAGAGTCCATTGTGCGTTGAGGCTGTAGTTTCCGTTATAAGTAGTCTTGCTGTCACTACTGATAATTTCGGTACCGCTTACCGTAGAGCTGTTTTGCTGATACGGACGGTTAATCACATTATGTCCCGTGTTGAACGACAGCGATGGGAAGAGGCTCGCTTTAGCCGTCTTTACATCTACGTCACTTTCTTCGAGAGCAATTTTATCTTGCTGTAGCTTGATGTTCTTTTCAAGTGCATAGTTTATGCAGTCTTGAAGACTCCATTGCTTGCTCGCTTCTTGTGCGTACAGGCCAGACGCTGCAGCCAAGATGGTAATAAAGCATAAAGTTCGTTGTTTCATAATTCTCTCGTTCTTTTAATTTTCTGGTCGCAAAATTAGGCTCCTTTATTATTTGGTACAATTGAAATGGATGAACCCCGAAAAAATCAAGATAAACACTTGTTTTTTTCCGATGGATTACTTTTCTTTGTAATCATTATAAAAATAAAATATGGCTAAAAGAAATATTATTGCTACTATGTTTCGTTTTTATTATGACGGATTCCGGAGTATGACTTGGGGCAGAACTCTATGGCTCCTTATTGTCATTAAGTTGTTTGTCATGTTTTTTATATTGAAGCTATTCTTCTTCCCATCCTTCTTGGGTGAGAAGTCGGAAGAGCAGAAGCAGGAGTTTGTAGGGACGGAATTGGTAAACCGTGTTGATTTATAACATTGTTAATCAGTATAATAGTGACGTTGAAGAAACATTGCGATGATTCAACTAAAGCATCGAATTCTTTTTTTGAAACATCGCAATGAGCAGATTGAAGCATCGCAATGCTTCGTTTGGCTTATCGCATTCTTTCTTTAGCCCCTTTTAAGGTAAAGATAAACCGTGCGTAACCGTATGATATAAATAATGAAAAATGTAAAATAATACTATTAATTAAACACAAGTGTATGTTAGCAAGTGTAGACATTTCAATGATTGATTGGTCGAGAGCACAGTTTGCGCTTACGGCTATTTACCATTGGCTGTTCGTCCCGTTGACGTTAGGACTGGCAGTTGTTATGGGAGTGATGGAAACTCTGTATGTAGTTTCGGGAAATGAATTCTGGAAGCGTACGGTGAAGTTCTGGATGAAGTTGTTCGGCGTTAACTTCGCTGTAGGCGTTGCTACCGGATTGATTCTGGAGTTTCAGTTTGGAACTAACTGGAGCAACTATTCATGGTTCGTGGGCGATATATTTGGTGCACCATTGGCCATAGAGGGCATAGTGGCTTTCTTTATGGAGGCTACATTTGTAGCTGTGATGTTCTTCGGATGGAATAAGGTAAGCAAGAAATTCCACTTGGCGTCTACATGGCTAACCGGGCTTGGAGCTACTATCTCCGCATGGTGGATATTGGTAGCCAACGGATGGATGCAGCATCCGGTAGGCATGGAGTTTAATCCTGATACGGTACGCAATGAGATGGTAGACTTCCTTTCGGTAGCTTTCTCGCCGGTGGCGGTAGTGAAGTTCTTCCATACCGTACTGAGCGCATGGATGCTGGGAGCCGTGTTTGTAGTAGGCGTTAGTGCCTGGTTCTTGATTCGCAAGCGCGAGCATGAGTTTGCCATTGCCAGCATGAAGATAGGTGCCGGAGTGGGACTTGTGGCATCGTTGATTACCGCTTTTACGGGCGACCATTCAGCTTATCAGGTAGCCAAATGTCAGCCTATGAAGTTGGCGGCTATGGAGGGGTTGTACGATGGAGGTACCCGTCAGCCGCTTACGGTGATAGGAGATATAAAGGTGCCTGTTATGTTGTCGTACCTTGCTACCCGCAGCGCCGACGGTTATGTGCCGGGCATCAACAATTTGCTTACAGGAGGCTATCCTCTGCCCGATGGAACAACCGCTTTGGGGGCTGTAGAAAAGATGGAGCGTGGACGCAAGGCCATCACTGCATTGGCAGATTATCGTAAGGCGAAAGAAGAAGGCGACGAAAAGGTCATGACTGAATCTCGTAATACACTCTATGAAAACATGCCTTATTTCGGATACGGTTATATAAAAGACCCCAATTATCTGGTTCCTCACGTAGGCTTGTCGTTCTGGTCGTTCCGCGTTATGGTGGGATTAGGAATGTATTTCATCGCTTTTTTCGTGCTGATTCTTTTCTTGTCATGGCGGCATAAGCTTTCTGATATGCGTTGGGTGCATTGGGTAGCATTGCTCAGTATTCCTTTGGCATACGTGGCTAGTCAGGCAGGATGGATAGTAGCCGAAGTAGGCCGTCAGCCTTGGGCTATACAAGACTTGCTTCCCGTCAATGCGGCTGTATCAGACCTTCAGACTGGTGCCGTACAGACTACATTCTTTATCTTCTTGTTCCTCTTTACCGTACTGTTGATAGCGGAAATAGGCATTATGCTGAAGGCTATCCGCAAAGGTGTAGACGAAGCTTGATTGTTTTTTGAGTCGGATTAATAATTAAATAGAGCTATTATGGATTCTACATATATATTTTTACAGCATTATTGGTGGTTCTTGGTGTCGTTGTTAGGAGCCTTGTTGGTATTCTTGCTATTTGTGCAGGGCGGCAATTCGTTGCTTTTCGTCTTGGGTAAGAACGATACGGAGCGCACCATGTTGGTGAATTCTACCGGACGTAAATGGGAGTTTACCTTTACTACGTTAGTAACCTTTGGCGGTGCTTTCTTCGCATCCTTCCCCTTATTCTATAGCACCAGTTTCGGCGGAGCTTACTGGCTGTGGATGATTATCCTTTTCAGCTTTGTGCTTCAAGCCGTATCTTACGAGTTCCAGTCTAAGCTGGGCAATCTGTTGGGCAAGCGTACTTATCAATACTTCTTGGTAGCCAACGGAATTATTGGTCCGGTACTGCTTGGCGCAGCCGTGGCTACATTCTTCAACGGGTCGAATTTCGTGGTGAGCAAGGGCAACATAACCCAAGAGGCTATGCCAGTAATCAGTCAGTGGGCTAACGGTTGGCACGGACTCGATGCGCTTCTCGATTTGTGGAATGTAGTTCTTGGTTTGGCGGTATTGTTCTTGTCGCGCTGTCTTGGCATCTTATACTTCATCAATAATGTTAGCGATGCCGAACTGCTTCCGCGCTTCCGCCGTAGATTGATGATTGAGTCTGTTTGTTTCGTGGTGTTTTTCGTGCCGTTTGTTATCTATGTACTTCTTAAAGACGGTTTTGCGGTAGATGCCGCATCGGGCAGTATCGTAATGGAGTCTTATAAGTACCTTCATAACCTTATGGCTATGCCTTGGGTGCTGGGTTTATTGTTGCTGGGTGTAGTGGCGGTACTCTTCGGATTAGGCCGTAGCATACTGTGCTCTACATATAACAAAGGTATCTGGTTTGCCGGAGTAGGTACAGTGCTGGCTGTTTTGGCTTTGCTGCTTACAGTGGGCTATAACAATACGGCGTATTACCCATCGGCAGCCGACTTGCAGAGTTCTCTAACCTTGAGCAACAGTTGCAGTAGTCTGTTTACGCTGAAAACTATGGCGTATGTATCTGTATTCATTCCTTTTGTTTTGGCTTATATAATCTATGCATGGCGTGCTATAGACCGTAAGCCCATTACCGCCGATGAAATGAAGGAATCAGACCATGCTTATTGATGATGTGAATATCATTCGGTAAAAAGTAAAAATCTCTCGAATCACTTTTTTCATTTAGATGATTCGAGAGATTTTTTGTTTATGCGGATATCTTCTATTATAAGACGAGCGAGTCCTAATTAAATACATGATAACACTGATTTTGCTGTAACAGACGCTTGTAGATTAGTTTTGCAGTGGTTAACCGCTTAGAACTAATATCAATATAACACAGCATGAACAGCTCATTCAGAAATTCTATTACTGCATTGCTTCTGGTTGCCGCGTCTGCCGGAGCTTTTGCCGAGAATAATAAGGTAATGTCGCCCGACGGCAGACTGGTGGTTCCTTTCCGATGATGAGGCATAAAAAAAGAAAAGGGCTATCTACAAAGACGGCCCTTTTCAGTACGAACTAACTTAAATTTAATATAATAAAGACACGGATTTAATACATATAAATCTTGTAACCCTTCATGCTGCCTGGTGCGCCTTGCTCCATGCGTGGCAAATACTCAAGAGCTGTGACTGTTTGCTCTGCACCAAGGTCGATGACGAGTAGATGCGGTGCTGTTGCGCCTTTTTCTGTCTGCCAGTAGGTAGATTCCTGAAGGTCGAACGCCTTGTCGCCAGTATGATTTCCCTGAAGGTTCTCTGAATTAGCGTATTTCACATTCCATTGGTTGCGCGATAAACGCTTGCCATCCTTGTCGAGCAGATAGAGTTCGGCTATAGCTACCGACTTTCCGTCGTGCATTGTCTGGCATTCGATGGCAATATAACGACCTGTAGCCGGTTTGGCGAAGTTTATTGTCTGCCATCCGTTGCCCGGCTTTGTTTCGCCTTTTGCTATAGGAGTTGTCGAGTTAAGGTCGGGCTTATCTCCGATATTATTGTGTTTGGCCGATTTCTCCAGTTGCAACTTGTCGAGTTCTGGCTTAGTTTGTCCCCATACTACAGGTTCCTTAGGACCAACAACATCGAGCACTACGATTTCGTTTTCGCCCTTCTTCAGCCAGCAACCAGGACAATAGAGAGTCTGCTGCGGACCGATGCTCCAGAATCGGCCTAACGCATGACCGTTTACATACACTTGTCCCTTGCCCCATGTCTCCATGTTTAGGAATGTATCTCCTGTTTTCTTCAGATTAAATGTAGCGCGATAGTAGCCGATAGCCGAAGGAGTGTTTTCAGCAAGAGCCACGTCAGTATGCGGAGTGGTCATGGCGCGGTGAGCTGTCTGATAATCATCGGCAATGCGACGCATACTCCAATCCTTAAGGTTCCATGTTAGCTCGTCGCCGTCTACTTCTGTTGTAAGCGTTACGTCGCCAACTAATCCCTTAAAGTCTTTTATGGCACGACCGAAATTGATACGTCCCATGCCCTCTACCAGCAATGTCAGTACATCACCTTTCTGTGTGGCAGGCAGCGGAAGAGAACGCTCGTTCTTTACTCGGTCTATCTTTCCTATATACTCACCGTTTATGAATACCTGCACAAAATCGTGTCCGTTTATGTGAAGCATCGCTCCGTCGGCTACTTGTGGTATGGCTGTATTATAAATCATAGATCCATAGCCCATATTCATTTCCTCGAATGTCTTTGGCTCGCGGCTGTTAGCGGTGCTGTCTGTTCCTATATATATAGGAGCTACGTTATGCAGCTTCAGTTTGGGGATGCTGATAATTTCGGCTATCTTTTTAGGAACAGCGGGTAGCTTACTGTCGGAATATTTGGCTAAGGTATTGCGCAGCAACCAATATTTCTCAGTCGGTTCGCCATACTCGTTGATAGGCGCATCGTAATCGTACGAAGTTACGTCGGGGGCGAGGCCCGGAGAGTTGGCGCCTGCCCAATGGCCGAACGAAGTTCCGCCGTGAGTCATATACAGCGAGAACGAAATACCCTTTGACAACATCTCATCTATACCAGCCACCATATCCTTGGCGGGACGTGTTTCATGGCGTGCTCCCCATTTGTCGAACCATCCGCTCCAGAATTCAGAGCACATAAGTGGCGCGTTGGGTCGAAGCTCGCGCAAGCGTCTGAATTGATCGTCTATCTTAGCTCCGGTACCGAAGTTCATGGTCCATATAAGGTCATCGAGGCCATTCTTCTCGAAATTAGAGTTCCAGTCGCATTGAAAGAGTGTTGTTTTAGATGCCTTGTCGTTATTGTCGGCATCCCAATACTTGCGTAGCGTATCGCGTATTTGCGCTATGTAAGCCTTGTCTTCACCGTAGCTGCCATATTCATTTTCTACCTGAACCATGATGATGGGGCCTCCATGCTGTATGGTGAGAGGGGCGAGCTGTTCGGCTACTTTCTTTTCAAAGCGGTCTACACACTCCATGAAGTACGGGTCCTGCTCACGCAGACGTATGTCTTTCTTCTTTAGCAACCACCAGGGCAGACCGCCCATTTCCCATTCAGCACAAACGTACGGACCGGGGCGTACTATTACATACATGCCGTTCTTCTTGGCGAGGCGGCAGAATTCTGCCACATCGTTCTGTCCCGTAAAGTCGAACACGCCTTCGTGCTGCTCGTGTATGTTCCAAAAGATGTAGATACAGATGGTGTTCATGCCCAGAGCTTTGCACATTTTGATACGATGTTCCCAATACGGGCGTGGAATACGTGGGTAATGAATTTCCGCTGCCTTGACAACAAATGGTTTCCCGTTTAGCAAAAAAGTTTTGTCGCCTATTGTGAATGTATTATTTGTAGTGTTTTGTATTGCCTTGTAGCTTGGTGCTGCAGAATAACTCACTGTCGCCATTGACGACATGAATGCGATTCCTGCGAAGATCTTTGTTATAGGTCTCATAATTATTTATTGTTAAAGTGTTTAGTGAGTTTTTTATATTCTTTCGGTGTTATTTGTATTGAAGAAAAGATGATATTCTCCTTTTTTGTCTTGCACAATATCGGTATCTATTGCCGGAGCGTGGAAGTTGAAAAGTACTCAAACAGATATTTGTTGCGTGCGCTTGCTGTTGCTATTGCCGAGAATAAAAATACGGCAATGAATACGTTTTTTAATAAATTCATCTTCTGCATCTATTTTAGATTTTAGGTTTTGTTTTGAGCAAAATTAGTCCATAGAATACAAAATGATGGACGATTATCATTCAAAAAGGGATGTTTTTCGACTAAAATAGCGTTTTTTTGCATATGAAAACAAAAAAAAGCATCCGGATAGTTACTGACTGTCTGGATGCTTTATGATGAATAAGTACGTATCTACTTACTTTTTGTATTTTGCCTTTATCTCTGGCAGAGCTTTCTGAATGTCGCTGATGCGTCGTGCGTCACTGGGGTGGGTACTCATTATTTCTGGAACCTGTGCACCTCCTCCGGCCGACATCTTTTTCCAGAAGTTGATAGCTACGTCCGGGTTATATCCAGCCATAGTCATAAATATAAGTCCCATGTAGTCGGCTTCCGATTCATGTTTACGCGAAAATGGGAGAACTACTCCATATTGCGCTCCTATGCCATATACTTTATTGGCCATGTTCTGTATGGCCGCGCTTTTCTGCGAAAGACTCTGACTTAGAATCTGCGCTCCGTATTGCGCCAGCATTTCCTGACTGATACGCTCGTTGCTGTGGCGAGCTACGGCATGAGCTACTTCGTGACCTATAACTACCGCAAGTTCATCGTCAGAAGAAACCAACTTCATCAATCCTTCGTATACCACAATCTTGCCACCGGGCATACAGAATGCGTTTATTTCATTGTTCTTTACCAAGTTGAACTCCCAAGAGAATTCATTCAGCATAGACGACAGTCCGTTACTACGTAGATACTGTTCGGTAGCCGCCGCAATCTTTTTTCCTACACGTACCACCATTGCTGTTTGTTTGGCGTTAGTAGATTTAGCAGCAGTTTTTATATAGCTGTTGTACTGAGTAAGGCTGGAAGACAGCACTTCCTGATCGGAAACCAATAACACCTGTTTTCGTCCGGTTACGGGGACGGAACCACAGCCTGCCAATAATAGCAAGCCTGCGGTCAGTGCGATAATTTGTCGTTTCATCTTAATTGCTTATTTGTATAGTTCTTCATTGTAGTTGAATAAATAAGGAGCGTCTTTCAGTAGCGCATGATGCTTGTCTTTTTCCGACAGTATTATTTTTTCTGCCGGAATACGCCAGTCTATTCCTAATTCAGGGTCGTCCCATGCGATGGCACCTTCGCTCTGCGGAGCATAAAAGTTATCGCATTTGTATTGGAATATAGCTTCGGGCGAAAGAACACTGAATCCGTGGGCGAAACCACGCGGAATGAAGAGCTGCAGATGATTCTGTTCTGTCAGTTCTACCGCTACATGCTGGCCGAAAGTAGGAGAGCCCTTGCGGATATCTACGGCGATATCGAGTACCGCTCCTTTTATTACTCTCACTAGTTTACTCTGTGTGTATGGCGCTTTCTGAAAATGGAGACCACGTAGCACTCCATAGCTCGACTTGCTTTCGTTGTCTTGTACAAACTTTATCGGTCGTACTTGCTCGTTAAAGTCGCGCTCAGAAAACGACTCGAAGAAATAACCTCTCTCATCCGTAAAAATGCGAGGCTTAATTATTACTACGCCTTCTATGTTAGTTTTTATAACTTCCATTTAATTCGTTTCGTATTTTCAATTATTTTGTTCCAATTCGTCTATGACTTTAAGCAGATATTGTCCGTACGGGTTCTTAATCATCGGCTTAGCCAGTTCTCTCATCTTTTCGGCGGTAATCCATCCTTTACGGTAGGCTATGCCTTCAAGACAAGCCACCTTTAGGCCTTGTCGTTTCTCTATCACCTCTATATATGTGCTGGCTTCGGCCAGAGAATCGTGGGTTCCGGTGTCGAGCCATGCAAATCCGCGTCCTAATGTCTGCACCTTCAGCTCATTGTCGTCTAAGAAAGTCTGGTTTACCGTTGTTATTTCGAGTTCGCCTCGTGCTGATGGCTTGATGCTCTTGGCTATGTCTACCACTTTGTTAGGATAGAAGTACAATCCGGTAACAGCGTAATTCGATTTAGGCTTCAGCGGTTTTTCTTCTATCGAAACGCAGTTGCCTTGTTTGTCGAACTCTGCTACACCATATCGTTCTGGGTCGCTCACCCAATATCCGAACACCGTAGCCTTATGCTCTTCTTCGGCAGTGCGTACCGCCTCTTTCAGCATTGCGGTAAATCCGTTGCCATGGAAAATATTATCGCCCAATACTAAGCAGACACAATCATCGCCTATGAACTTTTCGCCAATGATGAAAGCTTGAGCCAATCCGTCGGGCGAAGGCTGCTCAGCATATTCAAAGTTTACACCAAAGTCGCTACCGTCGCCAAGCAGTCGGCGGAAGCTGGGCAAATCATGAGGCGTAGATATAATAAGGATATCACGTATGCCCGAAAGCATCAGTACGGATATTGGGTAATAAATCATCGGTTTGTCAAAAATAGGAAGAAGTTGTTTAGATACTCCCTTTGTGATGGGGTACAGCCGTGTGCCGGAGCCTCCGGCTAATACGATTCCTTTCATGATACGTCTGTTTTAGTTATGGTTACTTTATTCCTCTTGCCTTATATATACGGTCTTTGGCATCGTTTATCAGCTTCAGTTTTTCTTCGGCTGCTTTTCGGATATCTTCGCCCAGTGTAGCTACACGGTCGGGGTGATGCTGGAGGGCCAACTGTCGGTATGCTGCTTTAACCTCTGCGTCGGTTGCCGTAGGAGATATCTGCAGCACAGCGTACGCATCGTCCAGACTGTCGTTAGTGAGATGCAGCATAGAGTTGAGTTCTTTCTCCGGAATATGCAATGCCAGACAAATCTCTTTCAGAGCATCAATTTCTTCGGGCGAAAGAGTTCCGTCGCTGTAGGCTATCTCTACTAGGAAATTCAGCAACTGCAAGCATTCGCCGTAGTTCAGGTTGGCGTGTATTTGCTCACAGCATTTACGAATTGTATTCTTGAAAGCGTACGGATTTTGTGCGTCCATTCGCTTGCGCTGCTCAAATAGGTTGAGTAGTATCTGTTCGCCTTCTCTTACCGACTGCTCTCCGAAGTTGTTTCTGAGAAAGCGACGCACGTACTCCATTTCGCTGTGCATAATCTTTCCGTCGGCACGGATGATGTATGATGCCAAAACCAACAGAGAAAACAAGAAACTGTTTCGCTGACCGCTATATGCATTGTCGTATGTCTGTTGGTCATTATTTATATCTTGCTGATTGTCTTGCTTAGAAGTTGCGTTGTCAAAAAGAGAACCTAATGCATATCCGGCCAAAGCTCCAAGCGGACCCATGCTCATGAAGCCCACTATACCTCCTATCCATTTACCTAATCCCATATTCTTATATATATGTTTGTTTTTTATCAGGAGGTAAAGGTAGTAAAAAAACTAAGAACAAAGCAAAAAGATTTAGCAGTGATATTAGTTGGGCTTTGCTACTTATTGTCATTTAGCTTAAATAGTAGGCTTTTCGGCAATAAAAATGAATGAATACATTTTTATTGCATCCGAATTGATTTATCTTTGCAAAAGATAAGCGGCATTTGGGCATATTATTTAAGCAAGCTTGATGATTGCAATGTTCCATTCGCATTATTTTTGTAAAAAAGAAGAAATATGAATTATGATTTGGTAACCATATTAGGACCTACAGCTTCGGGAAAGACTCCGTTGGCGGTGGCTTTGGCATATCGACTTGACGCTGAGATTATCAGTGGAGACAGCCGTCAGGTGTATCGGCGTATGGACTTGGGTACAGGTAAGGATTTGGCCGACTATGTAGTGGACGGAAAACGGATACCTTATCATTTAATAGATATCGTAGAGCCCGGATATAAATATAATGTGTTCGAGTTTCAGCGAGATTTCCTTCAGGCGTACGATGATATACGGCAGAGAGGAGTTCTTCCGATACTGTGCGGTGGAACCGGAATGTATATCGAATCGGTTCTGAAAGGATATAAGTTGTTGCCAGTGCCGGAAAATCCGGAGTTGAGAGCTTCTTTGGCAGATAAGTCGCTCGATGAGCTTACAACTATATTGGCGGGATATAAAAAGCTTCATAACTCTACAGATGTAGATACCGTGAAGCGTGCCATCCGTGCCATAGAGATAGAAGAGTACTACAGACAGCAACCGGTATCGGCACGAGAGTTCCCGGCTATCAATAGCTTGGTGATAGGAGTGGATATAGATCGCGACCTTCGCCGCACAAAGATAACCCGCCGATTGAAACAACGATTAGACGAAGGTATGGTAGACGAGGTGAGAGCTTTGCTCGATGCCGGAATACCTGCCGAAGACTTGATATACTATGGACTGGAATATAAGTATCTTACCCTGTATGCGGTAGGTCAACTTACGTATGATGAAATGTTTCACCAGTTAGAGATAGCTATCCATCAGTTTGCCAAAAGGCAGATGACATGGTTCCGTGGCATGGAGCGCCGTGGCTTTAACATACACTGGATAGATGCCTCTTTACCGATGGAACAGAAAGTGGAAGAGATTGTCGGATTAATTAAAGGATAGAATGACATGGCAGTAGAACCAAACCGTTGGGCGGTGATTTATAATCCGAAGGCCGGAACCAAAAACGCTCAGAAACGCTGGAAAAGCATTCGCGATTATATGGATGAAAAAGGCGTACAGTACGACTATGTGCAGTCTGAAGGCTACGGGTCGGTAGAACGACTATCGCGTACTATGGCTAATAACGGCTATCGCACGATAGTGGTGGTAGGCGGTGACGGAGCGATGAATGATGCGCTGAATGGTATCATGTTTTCGGATGCTGAGGATAAGAACAGTATAGCCGTGGGTATTATACCGAATGGTATCGGAAACGATTTCGCCAAATATTGGGGGCTTAATTCGGATGACTATAAAATGGCGGTCGACGTAATCATAAACCGAAGACTGCGTAAAGTGGATGTTGGAATATTCTCTTATTACGACGGCGAAAAACATGTGTCGCGCTATTTCCTCAATGCCGTTTATATCGGCTTGGGAGCACGCATAGTGCGTATCACCAATGAAACCCGTCGTTTCTGGGGGATACCTTTATTGTCTTATTTGGCATCGCTATTCCTTGTGGCTTTCGAGCGCAAGATGCATCGCATGCATCTTAAAGTAAACGGCGAACATATACGCGGGCGCTTGATGGCGGTAGCTGTAGGTAGTGCCAAAGGCTACGGTTTGACTCCAAGTGCGGTGCCTTACAACGGATGGCTCGACGTCTCTCTGATATATCGTCCGGAGTTGCGTCAGCTTGTGCCTGGCTTGTGGATGTTACAGCAAGGACGCCTGCTAAACCATAAGAATGTGAAGCCGTATCGTACCAGAGAGGTGAAGATACTACGTGCGCAGAATGCCGAAATAAGTCTTGACGGACGAGTGTTGTTCGATAAGCATTTTCCCATAGACATAACAGTGGCTCAAGAAGCACTGACTTTGATAATCCCTGATTGAACGAATAAATTTATACCTTATATATTATATGATACAATCTATAGCAGACTTGAAAAAGAGTGAAAACTTCTTTTTGTTGGCTGGACCGTGTGTGATAGAAGGCGAGGATATGGCATTGCGCATAGCCGAGCGTGTGGTTAAAATGACGGATAAACTTAATATCCCTTATATATTTAAAGGTTCCTACCGTAAGGCGAACCGATCGCGTCTGGATTCATTTACCGGAATAGGAGATGAAAAGGCTTTGAAGATACTTGCTAAAGTTCGCGATACTTTCGGTGTGCCTGTTGTTACTGATATACATGCTGCCGACGAAGCTGCGATGGCGGCAGAATATGTAGACGTGTTGCAGATTCCGGCATTCTTGTGTCGTCAGACCGATATCCTTGTAGCGGCTGCCAAGACCGGAAAAATTGTGAATATAAAAAAAGGTCAGTTTCTGTCACCGGGTGCTATGCGCTTTGCAGCCGATAAAGTGGCGGAAGCGGGAAACAAGGAAGTAATGCTTACTGAAAGAGGCGTTACATTCGGCTATCACGACTTGATAGTTGACTATCGAGGCATTCCCGAAATGCAGACTTTCGGTTATCCGGTAATTCTGGATGTAACGCATTCGCTTCAGCAGCCCAACCAGTCGTCGGGTGTTACAGGCGGTATGCCTCAGCTTATTGAAACAGTGGCTAAGGCCGGAGTAGCGGTAGGTGTTGACGGATTGTTCATGGAAACCCACGAAGAGCCGTCGGTAGCCAAGAGCGATGGCGCCAATATGCTGAAGCTCGATTTACTGGAGGAACTTTTGGTGAAATTGGTGCGCATTCGTCAGAGCATCCTGTAAGATTAATTATGTTATTCTTTTATTTGTTTTAATAAAAGAATATCTTTGCAGCAATTTTGAAAGAATAAAGACGTTAAAAAAACTAAGATATGCTTACAATTAAACAAATTACAGATGATACCGAGAAGGTGATTCGTGGATTGGAAAAGAAGCATTTTGCAAATGCAAAAGAAACAATAGAACAAGTTTTGCAGCTTGATAGTAAAAGACGTAACGCTCAGGGTCAGCTTGACAAGAACCTGGCAGAAGTTAACGCTACGTCGAAGACTATCGGTATGCTGATGAAAGAAGGCAAGAAAGAAGAAGCCGAAGCAGCTAAGGCTCGTGTAGCAGAAATCAAGGAAGCTAGCAAGAGTCTGCAGGCTGAAATGGATAAGGCTGCCGAAGAAACTCAGGCTATCCTTTATACTGTGCCTAACGTGCCTTACGATGAAGTACCCGAAGGAGTTGGCGCAGAAGATAACGAGGTTGTTAAGATGGGAGGAATGGAAACAGAACTTCCTAAAAACGCTTTGCCTCACTGGGAATTGGCCAAGAAATATGATTTGATTGATTTCGACCTGGGTGTTAAGATTACAGGCGCAGGTTTCCCTGTATATAAAGGTAAAGGTGCACGCTTGCAGAGAGCGTTGATTAATTTCTTCCTCGATGAGGCTCGTGCTTCAGGTTATGAAGAAGTTATGCCTCCTACAGTAGTTAATGCTGCTTCTGGTTACGGTACAGGTCAGCTTCCTGATAAAGAAGGACAGATGTATCATTGCAACCTCGATGACTTGTACTTGATTCCTACTGCCGAAGTTCCTGTTACTAATATCTACCGCGATGTTATCTTGGACGAAAAGCAGTTGCCTATTAAGAACTGCGCATACACTCAGTGTTTCCGCCGCGAGGCAGGTTCTTACGGAAAAGACGTACGTGGTTTGAACCGTTTGCACGAATTCTCTAAGGTAGAATTGGTTCGCATTGATAAGCCCGAACATTCTAAGCAGTCACATAAGGAAATGCTTGATCATGTAGAAGGCTTGCTTCAGAAACTAGAATTGCCGTACCGTATCCTTCGTTTGTGCGGTGGCGATATGAGCTTTACAGCTGCCCTTTGCTTCGACTTCGAAGTTTATTCAGAAGCTCAGAAGCGTTGGTTGGAAGTCAGCTCAGTTTCTAACTTCGACACTTATCAGGCTAACCGTCTGAAATGCCGTTATCGTAACGCTGACAAGAAGACTGAACTTTGTCATACATTGAATGGTTCTGCTTTGGCTTTGCCGCGTATAGTAGCAGCGTTGCTCGAAAATAACCAGACAGAAAACGGAATCCGCATTCCTAAGGCATTGGTTCCTTACTGTGGATTCGACATGATAGACTGATTCAAGAATAAATAATTGAAATCTTTATAGAAAAGCATCCGGATTTGTTACCATTTCCGGATGCTTTTTTTTGTGCGTTTTGCGTTAACATTTCCGCATAAATATCAGAGTGCTTCTGTAACCGTGCCGAAAAACTTTTGCAGCAGTACCGAAAACTTATCGCATTAATTCATTTACATAGTAAAAAATAATGCTCTATGACATGTTTTTGAACATATAAATTGTGCTTTAGGGCTTTTTGGGAGTAAAAAATGAAAAAAAGAGGCAATAAATTTTTCTTTGTTTATTTAATTATTAATTTTGAGGTGAAAACAAAATAACATTTATTGAATATTATTAATAAAAACCTTAATATAACAGCTATGAGTTATTTACGATTTGACAAAACGCTGATGACGAATTTGGAAGAGGCTCTTCCGAGAGAAATTCTTCGTACAAATCGATCGGGAGCGTACCATTGTTCCACAATTGTGGATTGTAATACTCGCAAATACCATGGTTTGTTGGTTATTCCAATCCCAGAGATGGATGACGACAACCATGTATTGTTGTCTTCACTTGATGAAACTGTGATACAGCATGGAGCCGAATTTAATATGGGTGTCCATAAGTATCATGGTGACAACTTCAGCCCGAGAGGACATAAATATATCCGCGAGTATGAGTGCGATAAATTGCCTACTACTATCTACCGTGTAGGTGGTGTTGTGCTGAAAAAAGAAACGTTGTTCGTACATCATGAAAATAGAATCTTGATTCGATACACATTGTTGCAAGCTCATTCTACAACAACTCTTCGTTTCCGTCCGTATTTGGCATTCCGTAGTGTACGCCAGTATACTCACGAAAATTCTCAAGCTAGCCGCCACTATGATGTTGTAAGAAACGGTATCAAGACTTGCATGTATCCGGGATATCCCGAATTGTTTATGCAGCTCAGCGAAAAAAATGATTTCCATTTTGTTCCAGATTGGTATAGAGGCATTGAATATCCTAAAGAACAAGAAAGAGGATATGACTTTAATGAAGACCTCTACGTACCGGGATATTTTGAATTAGAAATCACAAAAGAAAAACCTATCGTATTCTCTGCCGGTGTATCTGAAATCTTAACTGATAATCTTAATCAGTTGTTCGAAGAAGAAGCTGCAAGACGTGTTCCTCGTAACAATTTTAAAAACTGCTTGGTAAATGCGGCTCATCAGTTCCTTAACAAACAAGATGGTGAATATTACATTTTGGCCGGTTATCCTTGGTTTAAATGTCGCGCTCGCGATATGTTCATCTCTCTGCCGGGCTTGATGCTTGCTACAGGCGAGACTGATAAGTTCGACTTAGTGATGTTTACAGCCGTTAAAGCTATCTATGCTTTCATGAAGGGCGAATCTTCAGACTTGAAAATCTACGAAATAGAACATCCCGATGTGCTCTTATGGGCAGTTTGGACTATCCAGCAGTTCGCTAAAGAAGTTTCAAGAAAAGACGCTTTCGAAAAATACGGTCAGCTTCTTAAAGATATAATGGATTATTTGGTAAGCGGAAAACATCCTAACTTGCAGGTTCGCGAAAACGGATTGGTTTACTCTGAAGGCCGTAATAAAGCCATTACATGGATGAATGCTACAGTAAACGGTCGCCCGGTAACTCCGCGTACAGGATATATCGTAGAATTTAATACTTTATGGTATAACGCTCTTCGCTTTGTAGGCGAATTGCTCGGCGAAAACGGCGACGCTGAATTCAGTGCTCGTTTGTCTGAAGTAGCCGACAAGGCAGGCAAGGCATTTGTTGAAACATTTCTCAATGAATACGGATATTTGCTCGACTATGTAGCCGACGGCAATATGATGGACTGGAGCGTACGTCCTAACATGATTTTCGCCGCAGCGTTCGATTACTCTCCGCTTGATGCTAAACAGAAGAAGGGAGTTGTCGATATCGTGACTAAAGAATTGCTTACTCCTAAAGGCTTGCGTTCATTGAGTCCTAAGAGCGGTGGATATAATCCTAACTACGTAGGACCTCAGTTGCAGCGCGACTACGCTTACCATCAGGGTACAGCATGGCCTTGGCTCGAAGGATTCTACCTTGAAGCATATCTTCGTATATACAAGCGCAGCGCATTCTCGTTCGTAGAAAGACAGATGATTAGCTACGAAGACGAAATGACCTTGCATTGCTTGGGTACTATTCCTGAACTGTTCGACGGTAACCCTCCGTTTACGGGCAGAGGTGCCATATCATTCGCAATGAATGTTGCACAGATTTTAAGAACAATCCACCTTTTGGATAAATATGACAATCAATAAACAGGAGGAAGTACTATGAAAGTTTTAATGTTTGGATGGGAATTTCCTCCTCATATCCTAGGAGGATTAGGTACTGCTAGTTACGGACTTACTAAAGGTTTGGCTCAGCAGCCAGATATGGAGATAACATTCTGTCTTCCGAAACCTTGGGGCGACGAAGATCAGAGTTTTATGAAGATTATCGGTATGAACAATGTGCCTATCGTATGGCGCGACGTTCAGTGGGACTATGTAAACAGCCGCATCGGTAAATTGATGGATCCTCAGCTCTATTTCGATTTGCGCGATCATATCTATGCCGATTTCAATTACATGCACACCAATGATTTGGGTTGTATGGAATTCTCGGGCCGTTACCCTGATAACCTTCATGAAGAAATCAACAATTATTCTATTGTAGCAGGTGTAGTAGCACGTCAGCAGCAGTTTGATATCATTCACTCTCACGACTGGTTGACTTATCCGGCAGGTATTCACGCTAAGCAGGTATCTGGCAAACCCCTGGTTATCCACGTACACGCTACCGACTTCGACCGTAGCCGCGGTAATGTAAATCCTACAGTTTACTCTATCGAGAAAAACGGTATGGACCACGCCGATTGCATTATGTGCGTGAGCGAACTTACACGTCAAACAGTTATCAATAAGTATTATCAAGACCCGCGCAAGGTATTTACCATGCACAATGCCGTATCTCCATTGCCACAAGAGATACAAGACATCGTTCCGCGTAAAAACCCGAAAGAAAAGATCGTTACTTTCTTAGGACGTATCACCATGCAGAAGGGACCTGAATACTTTGTAGAAGCTGCGGCTATGGTGCTTAAGCGTACACGTAATATACGTTTCGTAATGGCTGGTAGCGGAGATATGATGAATGCCATGATTCGTTTGGCTGCCGAACGAGGAATAGCCGACCGCTTCCATTTCCCGGGATTCATGAAAGGTAAACAGGTATACGAAGTATTGAAGGCCAGTGACGTGTATATCATGCCGTCAGTATCAGAACCGTTCGGTATTTCTCCGTTGGAAGCAATGCAGTGCAGCGTTCCTACGATTATATCTAAGCAGTCGGGTTGTGCTGAAATTCTTGATAAGTGTATCAAAACAGACTATTGGGATATTCACGCTATGGCCGACGCCATTCATGCTATCTGTACATATCCGGCACTCTATGAATACTTGCGCGATGAAGGCAAGAAAGAGGTCGATGGTATAGTATGGGAAAAGGTAGGCGTGAAGATACGTAACCTTTATGAGCAGGTATTAAACAATTATGGTAAATAATAAAATAACTGATATATATGAAAACAATCTGTCTTTACTTTGAAATACATCAGATTACTCATTTGAAACGTTATCGTTTCTTCGAAATAGGCTCCGATCATTATTATTATGATGATTATGCCAACGAACAGGGTATTAACGAGGTAGCTGAACGCTCTTACATCCCCGTGCTCAATACATTGATTGACATGGCTAAGAATAACGGAGGTGCGTTTAAGGTAGCTTTGTCTATTTCGGGTGTTGCATTAGAGCAACTCGAAATCCACGCTCCGGCTGTTATCGAATTGTTGCACGAGTTGAACGCTACCGGTTGCTGCGAATTTATTTGCGAACCATATTCTCACGGCTTGTCTTCATTGGCTAACGAAGATTGCTTCCGCGAAGATGTAGAAAACATGCGCAAGAAGGTTAAAGATTACTTCGGACAGGATCCAAAGATTTTCCGTAACTCAAGTTTGATTTACGATAATGAAATTGGTGGCATGGTAGCAAGCATGGGATTCAAGGGTATGTTGGTAGAAGGTGCTAAGCACGTGTTGGGATGGAAGAGCCCGCACTACTTGTACCACTGCGCTGAAAACCCTGACTTGAAATTGTTGATGCGCGACTTTAAGTTGTCGGATGATATTAGCTTGCGCTTCTCTAACTCAGAATGGAGCGAATATCCGTTGTTTGCCGATAAGTATATCGACTGGATTGCATCAATGCCAGAAAACGAGCAGGTTATCAATATCTTTATGGAGTTGTCTTCTATCGGTATGTCTCAGCCGTTGTCGTCTAACATCCTTGAATTCATCAAGGCATTGCCGGCATGTGCAAAACAGAGAGGCGTTACATTCTCTACTCCTTCAGAACTTGTTACCAAGCTGAAATCTGTAGATATGGTAGATGTTCCTTATCCTATGTCATGGGTAGACGAAGAACGCGATATCAGTCCGTGGTTAGGAAACGTATTGCAGCGCGAAGCATTCAATAAGTTGTACAGCGTAGCAGAACGTGTTCATATTTGCACAGACCGTCGTATCAAGCAAGACTGGTACTATCTGCAGGCAAGTAACAATTTCCGTTTCATGACTACTAAGGAAACAGGAGTTGGCTTTAACAGAGGTATCTATGATTCTCCGTACGATGCTTTCACTAACTATATGAACATCTTGGGCGACTTCTTGGGAAGAGTAAATGCAATGTATCCAGTAGATATGGATAACGAAGAGCTCGGTTCTCTGCTTACTACCATCAAGAACCAGGGCGAAGAATTGACTCAGCTTACAGAAGAAGTTGAAAAATTGCAAGGCGAGTTGAAGAAAGCAGAAGGCAAGAAACCTGCTGCTGCAAAGAAGCCAGCTGCAAAGAAGACAACCACTAAGAAAGAAAAGTAATATAGGCTTATAAACGAAGTGTTCGGCACAGATTCAGATTCTCTGCCGAACATTCGTATAAAAAGACGCCGCATAATTTCAATTGCATCACTATGATGCGTTAGTTGAAATTATGCGGCGTTTTTTTTGTGTTTTGTGTTGCTCTACACTTTTCGACACATGTTAATGGCGAAAACTTACACTTTCTGACACACGATAGTATCGAAAACATACACTTTTCGACACTTATAGTCCAATAAATAGCTTTTTAATTGTGAAAAGTATCTTCGTATTCTCTGTTTAATGTTATATACTTTTACTCAATTCAGTTATACCGTTTTTGCCCATCAGCTAATTAACGTGAGTCCGAAATAAAATCAAAAAATAGAAAGTTGTCCGTTATACCATTAAGGAAAAGGTTTTTATCAGATGCAGCTTGAATCCGAAGAGCCATCCCATTGAACATTTTCCACGTTCGGCAAGTCCATCAAATGTCTTATGAATAAGGATTCTTTAGTTACGGCAGACACGTAAAAGAGTGGAGTCGACGAAACTGATGCCGGTACATGTTCCCAACAGGACTTTCTTAGTGAAGTCTTCTTATCCTCAATCATATATTTTTCCTGCAGAAAGGTAAATTCCTTGCAAAAATCATCGGCCATACAATAAATCTCTGTAACTTTATACTCTGAGAACGATAGTGATAATCGTTTAAATGTTATAATTCAGCACTATAAATTTAATACTTTTATCGCTATATTTCTAATTTCTAACAGATTATATTTGATATTATATCGAACTCACGTTATTTAATAAACCACAGTAAGCATAATAAGGACTATGAGTATAAATAAGGATTTGACAAAAACTTCCCAGGAGCAAGATTTTACAGAAGTGGTGGATATAATAGTTCAGCATAGGAGTAAGGCATCACGTGCAGTCAACGAACAAATTCTGCTTTGTGCTTGGTATGTTGGTGGTTATGTTTCAATGAAACTGAAAAGCGAGGAATGGGGGAGCAAAGTCGTAGCCCAACTGTCTGAATATATTCGTTCCACTCGCCCTGATATCAAAGGATTTAGCAAGAGAAATATTTATAATATGGTGATGTTTTATGATGAATATTCATCTGAGTTATTCGCTGCTGCTATAAGAAAATATATGACGGATAAATTTGTGCAGTCGGAAACTGCACAAATAGGATTTAAGCAAGAAAAGGCTATAATTGCGCAGTCAGAAACTGCACAAATTGTCCAATCACAAACAGGACAAATGCCCAACATCTTGGCACTGACAACTTTGACAAACCATATTGAGATATTGTGTAGGTGTAAAAGTGTGGAAGAACGGTTATTCTACATTCTTTATTCCCATAAAGAGCATTTGTTTGTACGCGAACTGCAACGCTGTATATCTAATCAGACATATTCAGCGTTATTGAGTAATAAGACAAATCTATCGAAAGGTTTGCTTGAAACTTATCCCAATTCTCCGATAATGTTCAAAGATACTTACTTTGTAGATTTCCTCAACTTACCAAAGAAACATAGCGAGTCGAGGCTGAAGCATGGCTTGATAGAACACATGAAGCAGTTTATTCTTGAATTGGGTAGGGACTTCATCTTTATGGATCAAGAGTATCGCTTGAATGTTGGTGCATCTTCATTTAAGGCCGATTTGTTGTTCTTCCACCGTGGACTTCAAGCCCTTGTTGCTGTGGAATTGAAGAAAACAAAGTTTCATCCACGCGACCTCGGTCAGTTGGAGTTTTACTTGGAGGCTCTTGACCGTGATGTGAAGCGTTCAAACGAGAACCCATCCATTGGCATCATCTTATGTCCCGATGCAGACAAGGTGGTTGTTGAGTATGCCATGAGTCGCAGCATGAGTCCAACAATGATTGCAGAGTATAAGCGTATATTGATTCCACAGGAGCAAATGCAGCAGCAGTTAAGAGAGTTTTGCCAGTTCTTTATGAATGAGGATAAATCAGAAAAGTAAGAAAAACGATGAATACAAAAGCGTTACGCCAAAAGCTACTCGACCTCGCCATTTACGGCAAACTTGTTCCCCAAGGCCTAACTGACGAGCCAGCCAGCGAACTGCTTAAGCGTGTCGATTCAAAGGCATAAATACTTGTGATAATGCGCATTATCGCAAATTGCCTAAAGGATGGGTTCTTAGTTCTCTGCTTAATCTAAAGCCGAACACATTACACAGCACACTACCATGTTATATACTTTTACTCTAATTCAGTAAAACCGTTTTTGCCCATCAGCTAATTAAACGCGTATTGCTATTATCAAAATAGCCTTCAGAAGGTGTTCTGGAGGGGGTGAGAAACGATATGCGAGTTGCGAAAAAAAGAATACGAGAAAAAACGAAAAGAATGCGATAAGATGACCTGCAATATGCGAATTGCAGGTCATACCATCGCATTCTTTTCGCTGCTTTTATAGTTTGTTTTTTATGTATACCTATTTTACCGTAATCTAAAATCATACGGTAACTTATACCCCGGCTTCAAACTACTTTCTGCATAATTTGCAGTAATCGCAGTAGGCACATTTGTCCTCTTCTTCTGTTTGGCAGAAAGGAATGTCGGGGTTGAAAATATCTTCAAGCAATGCCTGTAGCCGCTCTCTGTACTCCGGCTCGTAGAGAGTGTCGATGATATTTGCTCTTATCTATTGATTTGGCTTGTTCTTAGTTGTTAATACATCAAAAAAAACTTACATTGTAAATCTGAAATTCAAATCTTTCAATATCTTTGTCTTTGGTGATTATTGGAATTGATACATCACTATTAAATGTTGACTGCTATGAGAAATTATTTTGTGAAGATACTTTTATCTTTTATAGGAATAAGCTATGCCATGTTTGTGAATGCTCAAGACAGCATAGTAGGGAGAATATTGGATGAGCAAGAACAGGGGCTTGATGCAGCTGTAGTAATGCTGGCGTCTTTGCCAGACAATGTCTTGATAGAAACTACGATAACAGATAGTGATGGAAAATTCTGTTTCCCCGTACACAAAGGCGAGTTTCTTCTGTGCGTACGGACATTGGGATATAAGGAGATTAAGAAGAATATTTCTATTGAAGGTCCACTGACACTTCCAGATATTAGGTTGGAGCCAGATGAGATTTCGTTGCAAGATATAGTGGTAACAGCACGAAAATCTCGTCCTATGACAACTTCGTCAAACGGAAAGATTCAGATTGATATTGCCCAATCATATCTTACCGATATAGGAAACGCTTTAGATGTACTTAAGCATTCTCCTGGTATTTCTGTAAACAATAAAGGTGGCATTTCTTTGGCTTCACTTGGAGGAACAGCTATATATGTTAACGGTAGAAAACTCATGTTGCAGGGAGATGAGCTGTCAACTTACCTCCGTTCTATGTCTTCCGAGAAAATATCACGAATAGAAATATCTCATAATCCTAATGCAAGTTTTGGTTCTGAGGGTGCAGGCGGTATCATAAACATTATCCTGAAAGCATCTGAAAAGTCTGGCTTTTTTGTAACTACATCACATGGTATTGGCTATTGGAAAAATGTGAAACAAAATTCTGATATCGCTTTGTCTTATAATACAAATAAATGGCAATTAGGCCTGAACTATGATCATAGCTTGGGATACCATTCTATGAATTATGGTTACGAAAAAGTTCAGAATGGAGATAAAAACATATCAGAAACGTCAGATACCGACAAACGCAATACTTATTCGGTAGGAATGGACTTTTCTTGGTTGCTCAATCAAAAGAATAAACTTTTCATCAACAGTACCGTAAATTTGCTTGCAGGCCCCGGAGAGACTCAGACAATAACTCAGATATATCAAGGAACAAACCAGCTGGACAATATCCTTAAGGCACGCAATAATTATGTAGAGCAGAAGAATCTTCAATACAACAACAGCATGAACTATTTGTTCCAGCCATCATCAAAGGTGCAATTTTCATTTTCGGCCGACTGGACGCACTTTGATGGCAAAGCCAGGTGTGAGCAGCCTAATGAGTATTACTTGGTAGACAATACGCCATTACGTTCTGATTTCTTCTATTCAGAACCAGACAAAGACATTGATATCTATGCGCTTTTGTCAGACTTTAAATTCACCCCGAATGCCCAGAATGAAATCCTTGCAGGTATCAAGGCAACACTCATAAAGAGTGATAACACATTTATTTTTAAGAAGAACGGTGATATAGACACACAGCGTTCAAATAGTTTCTGCTACAAAGAGAAAAACCTTGAAGCCTATGCGCAATACACTTATACGTGGGATAAATTGGTATTGAGTGCAGGATTGCGTATGGAGTATATGTACACCTATAACAAACTCAATTCGCAGACTAGTCAAGATGCGGAGACAAACAGCCAGAACCATTTCCGATTATTCCCTAACCTGAGTGCATCATATACCATTAACGATAAGAACAAGATAGCATTGCTATACAGTAGAAGGCAAGATAAACCACGGTATGAGGATCTAAATCCATTTGAGTATTTACTTGATGAATTGTCTTATTGGAAAGGTAATCCGTTTCTTAAACCTCAGGTAAGCAATAAGATTATGCTGTCATATACATGGAGTAATCTGTCTTTGAATCTCTATTATAACAAACTCGATGACTATTTTACATCACTTACAGATGTATATGGAAACAATAAGACCATCATGACAACGAAAAATATAGGAACACAACAACAGGTAGGATTTGATGCCGTTTTTTCAAAACGTCTTACTCCGTGGTGGGAGTTGTCTGCAACCGCTGGATTCTACTACTTCATGAATAAATTAGATTATGAAACATACAAACATGAATACAAGCGTCCGTCTTGTTTCTTATCGGCGTCTAATAGTGTTCTACTTCCACTTGGCATAAATCTTGAGATATCTGGACGATACTATTCAAAACGTCAGGGTGGTAGCTATGAGGTCAGCAGACCGACTGGAAGTATGGATATAGACCTTAGCAAGAGTTGGCACGACGGACGTATGCGTCTGTCATTGTTAATGACAGATGTCTTCCATACCGAACGTTGGGATAGTTATGGCATAAAAGATGCTTTGAATCTCTCATCTTGGGGATACGGAGAAAGTCGTAAAGTCATGTTGCGATTTAGCTATAGCTTTGGAAAACAAAAATTTGAGAAAGTAGACAAAAATATTGAAGAATTAAATAGATTATAATTATTACATGATAATCAGAAATAGTTGAAGTTCCCTCAAAAAGTTTTTGCATAACTTTTTGAGGGAACTTCATTTTAACATAATCTAAAACTATATGGTAAATTATACCACAGCTTCAAACTACTTTCTGCATAATTTGCAGTAATCGCAGTAGGTACATTTATCCTCTTCTTCTGTTTGGCAGAAAGGAATGTCGGGGTTGAAAATCTCTTCAAGCAATGCTTGTAACCGTTCTCTGTACTCAGGTTCGTAGGAAGAAAAGTCGTCTATGGGTTTAGGGTCTTTTCTTGACTCCTTCTGAACTATCACCGGAGAATAATCTTCGGCAGAAGCTTTGTGAATGTACAGTAGGGCAGGAGCTACCTTTCTGCTATCGCCTTTATCATGTAGTTTCTTTTCTACGATAGACGCGTATAAAAAAGTCTGGAAGATATAGTTAGAACGCTTGTCGCCGGGAGTGAATAAAGATTCCACGTCGGGGAAGGTCTCCGGTTTTCCTCCGGTCTTGTAGTCTACTATTCTTAGCGTGCCGTCTTTCTCGTCCATACGGTCTATGATACCTCCGATGCGCGATTTTATAGCACCCTTCGGCGTGTTGATGTCGATGTTTTCGTACACCGCTGTTTCAGACGCTATGAAGTTGAACGGAGCATAGGCTAAGTCGTTTTTAAGCAACTGACGAACATAGCGATATATTACCTCAGAGTTGACAAGCTGCACACCGTTGTATTCGGGGCGTTCGTTGGCGGGGATGTTGAAGAACAACTCCTTGAATCCGTTGTCTACAAAGTCGTGAAGTCGCGTCTCGTCTTTCAGCAACGCCTCTAATGTCTCCTTGTTTATCAGCTTGCCGCACTCGGTAAGTTTTTTATAGATATGCTCCGCTACCCAGTGGAATATACTTCCGAATTTGGCGGAGTCTATTTCCGAACTTACCTCGTCGGGCACATTCAGCTTGGCTACGTATTTATAATAGAACTTAAGCTGACAGTCCATATAGCAGTTCATTGCCGATGGCGAGATGCTGGCTTTAGGGTTTACGCGTACATCGAAGTGGCTCTGCATACGGCGCATTATTGATAAGTCCTTATTTACCAATATGCTTTCTGTTTGCAGTGGCGATTGCTCCGCTTCGAGCGACTTTTGCTTTATGGGGTGATTCCATTCGGCAAGCAACTGCAGTATGAAGCGCGAAATCTCTCCTTTGTTAAGTCCGTCTGTAGTGGTGTTATAAATGAAGTCCACCTTTTCGGCACGCTGTATCATTCGGTAAAAATAATATGCGTATACCGCTATCTTATGGTCGATGGTAGTCATGCCGAACGCCTTTCTCAGGTTGTATGGAATGAACGATGAGTCGTTGCCCGCTTTAGGCAATTGTCCTTCGTTTACCGATAATAGAATCAAATGACGGAAGTCAAGGTTTCGGGTTTCCAGTACTCCCATAATCTGTAATCCGATGGCAGGTTCGCCGTGGAACGGGATATTAGCCGTAGCCATTACTCGTGTAAGCAGACGCTGGAATGTGCCGGGCTGTACATTGAGTGTTCCGTCTTCTATCAGCGTGTAAAAACGGTTTATCGTAGTGTATGCCTTGAACAACGATTCTCTGTATAGCTGGTCGTATGCCTGTTCTGATGATTCCGCTTGATTTTGGTAGATGATGGCTATTCGCTTCAACGCATCTGCCAATGTCTTGCACAGCGTTTTGTTATTGTCGCATGGGCGGAAAAGCAAATCCAACGCCTCGTCTTGCATCAACTCCGAAGGCAGCGGGTAGAAGCGGTTGTTAGTTGTGAGTGTTTGCATTAGCTCTTCGGTCTTGTCGCTAAGCTGAATGGTGTACGGGTGCTTAAGCACACTTGCCACATGCTCATATTGATACCTTCCTGTCTTAGGATTATAACCTGAAATATGCAGTTCTATCAGCGCATTCAGAAAGCTGTATGCCGGAGTCTGCGAAAGCGGAAATCCCATTGTTATGTTGATATGCTTTACGTTTTCTGGCAAACAGTGCAGTACCGGTTGCAGTAGGCTTTCGTTGCAAAGCACTACAGCCGTTTCCTTTTCAGACGGAGTAAGGTTATCGCGAATCCATTGCGGCAAATATCTGGCTTGTCCGTTTTCGGTGGCCGATTTGATGACGGTTATGTCTTTGTCGTTATCCAGATTGCTGAATAAATCGGACGGCAGTTCCGACGGGAAATCCTTTAAATTGCGTCTGATGAACTCGCCTGCTTCGTGCGGACAGCGATTTAAATAATAATTGTCGTAATCCCAATAGAAAAGAGCTTTTCCGGCTTTGTTCAGTTTCTCGAAAAGTGTATGTTCTACCTTATTCAGCACATTGAATCCTACAAACACGTATTTGCTGTACGGCAGTTGGTCGATGTCGAAATTCTCGGTCACTTCGCGATACATCATGCCCTCGTAAGCTATGCTTTGGCTCTTCAGCAGCAACTTGTATTTTGAATATACCTTTCCTAGTACGTCCCATGTAGTGATGAAACGTTGCTTCAGTTGTGTAGACTCTTCAATATTAAAGTTGGCGAAGAACTGCGCCAACGCTTCTTTCTGCTCCTCTTCAAGAAACTCATAACGGTCTGTCAGGTCGTTCAGGTCTTTCAGGTTAGAGAAAAGCGTTTCGGTATCTGCCATGTTTTTGTCGGCATCGTCGAAGTCGGAGATAAGCATCTCGCCCCAGAAGTAGAAATCGTCTAACGCTTCATTGCTTCCTGATTCTTCCTTGAACACCTTATATAAATCGCATACCAGTTTTACGGGGTCTCCCACGTTAAGGTCAGAGCATTTTCTGAAAAGCTCGCTGATGCTGATATATGTGGGCGACCAAATGGGATGCTCCGCTTGGGCAGATAGATATTCGTTGAAGAACAGGCTGGCACGTTTGTTAGGGAAAACCACAGCCACATTGCTGAAATCTCCATTCAGTTTACTGAAAAGGTCTTGTGCCACTTGTTTAAGAAATGTTTCCATGTAGATGTTCTTTTTAGAATTTAAATTGGAGGTTTACTTCAGTCAGGTCGTTAGAGTATACATACCATAGGTAACCCTTTATGCGGCTGTATCCCATTTGGTGAAGTAGCTGCATATACTCTTGTACCTGTGCGGTGTAGCTGTCTTTTTTCTTTCCGAACTTAAAGTCCACCACTATCACTTCGCCGTCTTTTTCCATTACTCGGTCGGGGCGTCGTATCTGCATGTTTCCCTCCTCGTCGGTATAGATGATGCTGCATTCGTTGTGCAGAGTCCATGTGCCATCGTACCATCCAGCCACTTCGCTGCGCGAAAGCGCTTTCTGCGCCAGGTTGCGTATCTGCTTCTCTTGTTTCTCCGATTCTATTACACCTTCAAAACACAGACGGTCTATGGCTGCGTCTACATCATCTGCCGTATTGATAGAAGCGAACACTCTGTGCAGCAACTCGCCTTGCTGAATGTATTCCGAAGTCTTGTCGTCATCATCCTTACCGTTTATGAAATCTGCCGAGCGGTTAGATTGCTTGAACTCGAATTCGGTTTCTATAGACTCCATGCGCACCGGAATGCCTTCGGCGGTAGCGTTCAGTCGGTTGTCAGATTGTTTCTGCTTTTTCCCTTCGGATATGTAAAGTTTGCCGAACTCATAGCGTGTGGCTTCATCATTCGTTTCTTCGGTTTCGTAGTCTTCTTCTTCAATCTTAGTTTGCTCAATGTCTACCTGAGAGATGCTTTGCTCTAACAATTCAGACACCGTACCTTTTTTGTTAGAGCATCCCCAAACAATCAGGTTCTTGCAAGCTCTGGTAAACGCCACATACAGCAGGTTGATGTTGTCTATCCATAGCTGAAGCCTTTCGTCGTAGTAGCTGTTGCTGTAAACCGATTCTGCCATCGTCTTAGAGTAATTGATGGGGACAATATCTAATGCGTTAAACAGACTGGCATTTTCGGCATTGTCCGTTATCTGGTTAGGCGTGCTCCATATCAGATTAGAATTGGTTTCGTTCTCCATTTTCCAGTCGCAGTAGGGGATAAGCACAGTGTGAAACTCCAATCCTTTAGATTTATGTATTGACAATATGCGAATACCGTCTATCTCTCCCGACGGAATGGTCTTGGTAGACAGATGTTCATCCCAGAAAGCTATGAAAGCCGTCAGCTCTGAAGAGTTTTTCTGCATATATTCTGTAATGGCGTCATAGAAAGCGCATAGGTAAGCATCTTGCTGCTTAATCTGATTCATGCTGAATATGACGAACAGCTTTTCGAGCAACTCATATAGTGGCATGAAGCGAAGTTCTTTTTGGCGTAAAAGGAAGTCGGCAGGCAGATATTGGTCTGTGCCATTCAGTAATATGGTATTCATGTCGATGTCTTGGCGGAGTATCTCTTTTTGGTAACTCAATGCCAGACGAGCCTTTGCCACGGTGTCTTCGGGCGTGGTGAGATAGCGTAATCCGTCTATCATCATGCAGATGGCAAGCGATGCGTTAAGCTGGAAAGCTTCGTCGGACACGATGCGAACACCGGCGTTCTTGTCGAAGAACTCGGCTATCTGTGGTATGTCTTTGTTCTTACGTACCAAGATGGCGATATCGTTAGTCTGCACTCCTTGTTCTATCAGTGACTTGACTTCGTCTACCAGTTCATTGAGAACCTGCTCGCGGAAAGGATTGTCTTTAGAGTCGGTCAGCATAGATACCTTTACGTAACCGTTGTCTGTCTTTTTTGCTGTTTTCTGGCATACATCTATATAAGCGTTTACCAGCGGTGCGCATGGCTCTTTCATTTCTTCCTCGTAACGGTTGTTCAGCTCCAGACAGGCTGCGGTAAAGAACTCATTGTTGAATCTTATAATCATTGATTCGCTTCGCCAGTTGGTATCGAGGGTGCACTCGTTCACTCTCAGCGTAAGGTCGTGCTTTATGTTTGCCAATATCTTCCAGTCGCCGTTTCTCCAGCGGTATATGCTTTGCTTTATGTCGCCCACTATCAGACTGCCTTCTTTTTGCGACAAGCATTCTTCAAGCAGCAAGTGGAAGTTCTCCCACTGCATACGCGATGTGTCTTGAAACTCATCAATCATCACCGTGTCGATGTTGGTTCCTATTTTTTCGTACACAAATGTAGCGTCGCCTTTGCTGATAAGTCCGTGCAGCAAAGCGTTGGTGTCCGAAAGAAGGAAGCGGTTGTTGCGCTGATTAAGTTCGCGCACCTCTAAGTCGATGTTTGCCAGCAGGCGCATGTTGTTGATGTACTTTAGAGTAAGTTTGCATGAGTTGATAGTTGTTTTTTGTATAGGGCGCATTTTCTCTGCGTCGATAAGTAGAGGACGTAATTCTGACTCTACCACATTTATTATAAAATCTCTGCCTTTAGCAGCCTTTTTTACCCAACTTTCGCTGTCTGCCAAATATTTTCCAAATCTTGATCCTAAAATCTTTTCATCTCTTAGTTCACCAATACTTAGTTTGTTGAAATAGTTTGCAATACCACTATTTCCGTACGATAAGTTTTCTACGCTCAGACCATTGGTTTCTAATATGCCATAGAACTGTTCTTTGAACCCCTTCATTATTTCTGTAGCATCTTCTAGCTTCTGCTTCAGTCTCTTTCTGAAATCTGGAATGAATGTTGGGTCGGATAGCTTTTTGCGCAGTCCGTCGCCTTTCTCAATGTATTCTTCGTTGAAAATATTTTCACCGAACTTTTTGATATCTTTAGATACATCCCAGCGTTTATCGTTTTCTATCTGCTCTTCTATATATTCAAGCAGCCAACCCAGAACGGGCGACTTTCTGTTGAGGTTCTCTATCATAGAGTCTACGGCATCGGATAGCACGTCTTTATTATTCAACTCTATGTTGAGGTTGGCTCCAAGTTCCAGCTCGCGAGCTAGGTTCTTCATGACCGACTGAAAGAAGGAGTCGATAGTCTCAATGCGGAATCTGCTGTAATCATGAATGATATTACGTAACGCTTCGCCAGCCGATTTCTGTATCTCGTCAAGGCTTTTCCCCGTTAGCTTATGCAGTTCATTAAGATAGCCTTCAGAACTCTTCAGATTATGAGCCAGTCCGTATAACTGTTCCAATATGCGCGATTTCATTTCGGCTGTAGCCTTGTTGGTGAAAGTTACAGCCAGTATGCGGCGATATGCACGCGGGTCTTCTATCAGTTGGCAGATGTATCGTACTGCCAAGGTGAATGTCTTTCCACTTCCTGCAGAAGCCTTATATACCAAAAGTTGTGGGTGCGCTGCGGTCATAGTATATGTTTATTGTTTAAGTTAGTTTTATTTACTGATAGCCTTAAATACCGGTTTGGTTTGCTGCGTTTCCGATTCAAAGCCGTACCAATAGGTGTTAGGGTCTGTATCGTTGCCCGGCAGCATACACAGTCGGAGGCTTTCTTTGTACTCGCCATAGCATACGCTCCATGCCTCGGGAGGCGAAACGTGCTTGGTGCGGATTCGTGCAGCCGGCTGTTTCTTGAGCGACATTCCGGCTTCAATCCACGTTAGAGTAGCCAGAGTCTCGTACTCCGGATAATGTATTCGGCAGAAATCGTACAGTATGTTTCCTCTTCGCTCTATACCCATTGGTTGGTCTGCCACACCGAGCGAAATAAGATAATCGAGCATCCGGTGCAGAAAGTCGTGTCGCTCTACTATCAGCTTGCGGGTGAGGTCTTGCCATGCAGGGGTGTTATAGAACCCATCGAGCAGTCTCGATAACAGAAAGGCGGTATGCAATTCCTCTGGCGTTATGTCATTTGTTTTCAATACTTCATAGGGTGGGAGCGGAGAGTAGCAGATACCCAGTTCGGCAGCGCGACGTCTCATCTCAGTGCCCGGAAGAAGTTTTAGCGATTCCAACTGAATCTCTCCGGCATTATATGATGCCAACACGCGCACATCGTTGAATATCTCTTCCAACTGATAAAGCGGCAGTCCGGCTATAAGGTCGGCATGAGTTATCAGGTTGGGCAGTGCGCACAGAAACCGTAAGCCTTCGAGGGCGGCGCTGAGCTTCCCTTTTCGGCGGCTTGTGGTTAGCACTTCTTCCTTCAGGCTCTGTATTCCGGCTTCCAAGTGTAGCAGTCCGGCAGGCATGTGGCGTAATTCTTCTTTCAGCTCTTCGGTGAGCATGGCAGGGTGTATCTCCAGATGAAAATGAATATCGGAATACTCCCTGAATAAGTCGAGCAACGCTTTGGCGTGTCGGCTGTTATAATTGAACGTACGGTCCAGCACACGGATATTGCGTATGCCGTGGCGGTGTATGTTGTCTATTCGTTTGCGTATAGTGTCTATTGAGAGAGAACGTACAGGTTTCTCGCCTCCGCTTACACAAAACGCGCAGGTGTTGAAGCAGCCTCGTGTGGTTTCCAGTTGCACAAAAGGTTTGCTCCAGTTAAATAGCGGACTCTCTTCGGGCGGTGTCAGACTGTCAAAGTCCATAACACGCGCTATCCCTCCATCTTGATAAATGTCATTATGGATGTAGCACAATCCGGTTATATCTTTCCACTTGTCGATATCGTTTATATGCTTGGTCCACAAGGGGAATGTTTCTTCACCTTCACCTCTTAATATAATATCCACAAACGGATGGCGACGTAAAAAGTCCTCGTTGTCGCCTAAGAATTCTGGTCCTCCTAATATTACCATGCTATTAGGAACCATAGCTTTGGCACGTGCCAATACATGCATCAGCACATCGTGATTGAACAGCCAGCATGTAGCGGCAATCACATCAGGCTCTGCGGCGGCTATCTTTCCGGCTATAATGTTGGGACTTTCATTTATGGTGGCCGATACTATATTCCATTCTATATTAGTATCGTCCATCATCTGCGCCTGTATAGCAGGTAGAGCCAATGATGAGTGAGCGTAAGAACTGTTCAAGTCGAGCCAAAGTATATTCATGATATAATAAAGAGGAGTGAAATATTTAGATGAGACGAAAAGAAATATTCAGATAAAACAAGGCGCGGAATACTGGGCATAGTTCCGATTCTGTTTTCGGAAGCCTTAGTAGTCCGCGCCTTAATGTGAGTATAATCAGTCTTTCTTTTACGGAAAGATGTTATTCGGTTTTATTACAGCAAGTACTGAGAGCTGATAGATTCGTTAGTCATGACACGACGGATAGTTTCAGCGAACATGTCAGCAATAGACAGCTGTTTAACTTTAGCACAGCGGTTTGAGTAAGGAATACTGTCAGTAAATACTATTTCTTCAAGCTGTGAGTTCTGTACGCGGTCTGAAGCAGGGCCCGACATAACGCAGTGTGATGCGATAGCGCGAACAGAGTTAGCTCCGGCAGCTTTCATGATATCAGCAGCCTTAGTGATAGTGCCGGCTGTATCTACCATATCGTCAACTAGCAATACGTCTTTGCCTTTTACATCACCGATAATCTGCATAGAAGCTACTACGTTAGCTTTTTCGCGTGTCTTGTGGCACAATACCAAGGGTACATCGAGGTATTTAGCGTATGTGCTGGCACGTTTAGAACCACCAACGTCAGGAGTAGCGATTACCAAGTTCTCCAAGTTCAATGACTGTATATAAGGAGCAAAAATTGTAGAAGCATACAAGTGGTCAACCGGAATATCGAAGAAGCCCTGGATCTGGTCTGCGTGCAAGTCCATGGTGATAAGACGGTCGATGCCGGCTACGCTTAACAAGTTAGCTACCAATTTAGCACCGATAGAAACACGTGGTTTATCTTTTCTGTCTTGGCGTGCCCATCCGAAGTAAGGGATTACGGCGATGATGCTCTTTGCAGATGCGCGTTTTGCTGCGTCAATCATCAGTAAAAGCTCCATCAAGTTGTCTGAATTAGGGAAGGTGGACTGAACCAAGAATACGTGTTGTCCACGGATAGACTCTTCGTAAGAAACGGCGAATTCACCGTCGGCGAAGTGTGTGATGTTCATGTTTCCCAGCGGGCAGCCCAAGCTGGTGCAGATTTTCTCTGCAAGGTATCTCGAATTTGTACCCGAGAATACTTTGAAAGGTGTTGTTGCGCTCATTGTAATATTTTGATATGTTGTCTTAAAAATATGCCTTGTTTTTAAAAGACAATGCAAAGTTAAATCATTTCTTTAAGTCGCACAAATGAAATACATATAAAGTTTAAAAGGGCATGGTCTCATGCCGTTATACTTTGGCTGTAATATATAAAAAGCCTTCGGCGCGTGGCTTGACTTATTGTATTTTGTCAAGAAACGCGCCGAAGGCTGTGCCGAGCGTGTTTTTATCAGTCGGCCAGGCGTTTCAGTTTTATGAAATGCTCTATCAGTTCGCGGTAATTATAGTCGTATTCGGGACTGAACTTGTTCCATAAATCGCCTAATACGGCAGCTCCGCCAAATCCGTAGTCTTTTATTTTTCGTATATTGTTTTCATTGATACCGCCCAAAGCTATTACGTGCTTGTCTATGATACCGCTTTTAGATGCCGCACGTAGCTGTTCGTCAGTAAACTGCGATGAGTAGTCTTCTTTCGATATACTGTCGAATATAGGGCTTAGGAAAACATAGTCACATTTTGACTTCTTTTCTTTCACTTCGTCTAGCGAATGGCAAGATGTGCTTATGTGTCCTGAGTAATTTTCTGGGATAAGTGGATTGCGCTGGTTAAGGTGTATGCCTTTCAGTTTATATTCTTCTTTCAGATAGAAGTGACCATGTACCACTATGCGCTTGTGATATTTCTCCGGTATAAGAGTAAGTAAGCGTTCTGCGTATACTGGAGCGGTGTCGGGCTTGCGTAGATGAAGAATCTCTAACCCCTCATCGAAAAGAGCGGTTATGATTTTATCCTCTTCCACAAAATATGTGGGTGTTGTTGTTACTATCAGTTTCATTGATACACAATAAAGTGAGACAAACAAGTAATTAATAGCACTGTTTCCTACTTGTTTAGGGCAGAAAACAGTGCTACTATATTACATAGTTATTGCAAAGATAGTAATATGTTTGGATTTATCACAATTATCAGAGCGAAATCGTGTACGTTACCATCGTTTTGAGGTCTATTTGCCATAGGCGGTCGGCCAACACTTCACCGTATCCGCATATTATTTTTATGACTTCGTTAGCTTCGGCGCAGCCTACTATTCCAGGTGTTACACCAAGTACTCCCTTGGGTGGGTGTGGCATGGAGAGCATTGTTTCTTCATCGGGATATAAGTCGCGATAGCCTTTCCCGCCGTTGTAGTGGAATACCGCTACTTGTCCGTCGAATGCGCGTATAGCTCCGTAAACGTAAATCTTGCCCAACAGTGCGCACGTGTCGTCTATAAGGTAGCGGGTCTTGAAGTTGTCGCAAGCGTCTACCACTATGTCATAGTCGGCTATGATGCGCTGTGCGTTTTCGGGCGTAAGTCGTTCGTTATAGGCGTTTACCGTTATATCGTGGTTTAACGCTTCCAACCGTTTCTTTGCCAGAAGCACTTTCGACATGCCAACTTCTTCTTCCGAATATAGCACTTGTCTTTGCAGGTTTGTTACGCTTACCGTGTCATCATCAATGAGTCCGATAGTGCCCACTCCGGCTCCTGCAAGGTATAACGACACAGGCGATCCAAGCCCACCGGTACCCACAATGAGTACTCGGGCTTGGCTCAGCAATGCTTGCCCTTCTTCTCCTATTTCGGGCAGCATTTTCTGTCTGTTGTATCTGTCTTCCATCTTTGTAGATAGATTATTTATCTATTTGTAGATAGTTTGCAATGATCGAACGATGCGTCCCAGTCTTTCCAAACAGGTTCGCGTCCTATCTTCTTCAGAGCAGCGTTTATTTCCTTGGCTGTACGTTCGTCGCTCACGTGGAACTGCTCCAACGCCTGCGGATATGTGTGATATCCTCCCGGCTCGGTCTTGCTTTCCGCGCTCATGGTAGTTACTCCCAGTGTAGCCATGTTGTCTCTGATGTTAGCCGGCTCGCGTGTAGAGTAAGATATATCTACGTCGTGGTCGAAGATACGCATGGCGAATGTGGCAAGAGCCAACTCCTTATCGCTCATGATTACGTTAGGCTGGAAGCCTTCGTTCTCTGCCGGACGCATACGCGGGAAGTTGACGCTGTATTTGGTTTTCCAGTAATGTTTTTGCAGATAACGCAGATGATATGCCATCATGGTAACATCGGTACGCCATTCTTCCAGACCTATCAATACTCCCATTCCGATGGAGTGAACTCCGGCTTGACCCATACGGTCGAATCCGTTTACACGCCATTCAAAATTAGATTTCATGCCTCTGGGGTGATATACATTATATCTGGCTTTGTTGTATGTTTCCTGGAAACAGATTACTCCGTTCAGCCCGTGTTCTGTCAGTTCGGCATACTCTTCGGCTTTAAGAGGCATAACCTCTATTTTCATGTTGCTGAAGTACTTCTTGCATACATCAAGTGCCTTGGCCAGATAAGGAACACCAGCCTTTGCCGGGTTTTCGCCGGTTACCAGAAGCAGGTTTTCAAACGGAGCCAATTTCTTGATGGCTATACATTCGTCTTCTATCTGCTCCGGAGTAAGGATGGTACGCTTCATGTGGTTTGATACGTGAAAACCACAGTACACGCACGAGTTGGTGCATGAGTTTGTGATATACAGCGGAATGAACATAGATATGGTACGTCCGAATCGTTCTTCTGTATATTTCTTGCTCAGTGCAGCCATAGGCTCCAGATATTTTTCGGCGGCAGGCGAGATAAGCGCCATAAAGTCGTCTATGTCACAATGTTCTTTGCTTAGTGCGCGAAGCACGTCGGCATCAGTTTTGGAGTAGATGGCTTTGGTCGTCTCCTCCCACGATATTTTTTCTAATTCGTCAGAAAACATGTTATCAGTCTTTATTTTCTACTTGTTTCAAATCGCGGCTCAGCTTCATAGCGCAGAAGTTAGGACCGCACATAGTGCAATACTCTCCGTCTGTATGACGTCCTTCGTTGAAATACTCTAAGGCACGGTCTGGGTCGAGGCTCAAGTGGAACTGGTCTCGCCAGCGGAATTCATAGCGTGCCTTGCTCAGGGCGTTGTCGCGAATTTGTGCTCCAGGGTGTCCTTTGGCAAGGTCGGCGGCGTGAGCTGCAATCTTGTATGTGATGACTCCGGTACGTACATCTTCTTTATTAGGCAATCCCAGGTGTTCTTTAGGTGTAACATAGCAAAGCATAGCTGTTCCCAGCCAACCTATTTGCGCTGCTCCGATAGCTGAAGTGATATGGTCGTATCCGGGAGCGATGTCGGTAACCAGCGGGCCGAGGGTGTAGAACGGTGCGTTGTGGCAGTGCGAAATCTGTCGTTCCATGTTCTCCTTAATCTTATGCAAGGGCACATGTCCCGGACCTTCGATGAATGCCTGTACGTTCTTATCCCATGCGCGGAGTACTAATTCGCCCATTGTGTCGAGTTCGGCAAACTGAGCTTCGTCGTTAGCGTCGGCTATACATCCGGGGCGTAATCCGTCGCCCAATGATACGGCTACGTCGTATTGTGCCAGGATGTCGCAGATGTCATTAAAGTGTTCGTACAAGAACGATTCACGGTTGTGAACCAAGCACCACTTGCTCATGATACTACCACCACGACTTACTATACCGCACAGACGCTTGTCCGCCAAGTGTACGTTATGACGGCGTATACCTGCATGGATAGTAAAGTAGTCAACTCCCTGTTCGCACTGTTCTATCAATGTATCTTTATAGATTTCCCATGTAAGGTCTTCTACTTTTCCGTTTACTTTTTCCAGAGCTTGATAAATAGGCACAGTTCCTACCGGAACTGGGCAGTTACGTACAATCCACTCTCTGGTTTCGTGAATATTGTCGCCTGTAGAAAGGTCCATCAAAGTGTCGCCTCCCCATTTGCAGCTCCATACAGCCTTGTCTACTTCTTCTTCTATGCCCGATGTAGTGGCAGAGTTACCGATGTTGGTGTTAATCTTAACCAAGAAGTTACGACCGATAATCATCGGTTCGCTTTCAGGGTGATTAATGTTGGCTGGCAAAACGGCACGTCCGGCAGCTATTTCGTCGCGTACAAATTCAGGAGTGATATAAGTGTCGATGCCCAACTCACGGCAGTTCATGTTTTCGCGGATAGCCACATACTCCATTTCGGGGGTTACGATGCCCTGCTTAGCGTAATACATTTGAGTACAGCATTTGCCTCCCTTGGCACGGTAGGGCAATTCGATATGCTCAAAGCGCAGATGATCTAACGAATGGTCGTCGCGGCGCATACGTCCGTATTCAGATGTGATTTCTTTCAGCTGTTCCACGTCGCCGCGTTCGGTAATCCAGCTTTCGCGCATTCTGGGCAATCCCTTCTTCAGGTCGATAGTGATATTAGGGTCGCTGAAAGGTCCGCTGGTGTCGTAAACATATACCGGCGCATTAGGAGTAACCTTCTTTTCTCCGTCAACAACTTCTACGGTAGGAGTGAGGTTTACTTTCTGCATACCTACTTTTACAAACGGAAACATGGTTCCTTGCATGTAGGCCTTTTCTGCGTGAGCGTAAGCTATCTTGTCGTTTTTCTTATTTTCCATGAGGTGATTTGTTATTCGTTAAGAAATGCGGTTAGGGGTGAAGATGCCGATGCTACAAAGCTGCTGTTCTGAGTGCCCAGTCCTGCTTCGTATGCTCTGCGTCCGGCGATAATCGCTTCTTTAAATGCGATGGCCATAGCTTCAGGGTCGCCAGCTACTGCGATGGCAGTATTTACCAAACATGCCGATGCACCCATTTCCATAGCTTCGGCTGCGTGACTTGGAGCACCTATTCCGGCGTCTACAATTACAGGCACGTTACTCTGCTCTATGATGATGCGGAGGAAATCGCGAGTCTGCAATCCCTTGTTTGTTCCGATAGGAGCGCCGAGCGGCATAACGGTAGCGGCTCCGGCTTCTTCAAGATGCTTGCAGAGGGTAGGATCGGCCTGGCAATAAGGCAATACCACGAATCCGAGTTTTACCAACTGTTCTGTAGCCTTAAGAGTCTCTGTTGAGTCTGGAAGCAAGTAGCGTGGGTCTGGATGAATTTCCAGCTTCAGCCAGTTGGTACCGAATGCTTCGCGAGCCATCTGTGCAGCGAAAACAGCTTCTTCGGCATTACGTACGCCCGAAGTGTTAGGCAACAATTGGATATGTGGGTGAGTGATGTGCTTAAGCATATTGTCTTCCTTGTCATCCAGCTCGATGCGCTTCATGGCTACGGTCACCATTTCTGAGCCTGATGCCAATATCGCTTTTTCCATAATCTCGTTCGAGTTGAACTTGCCGGTTCCTAAGAACAGGCGTGAGCCGAATTCTTTTCCGGCTATGATTAGTTTTTCCATGATTTATATGATTATTTGTTTTCTATGTTCTTATTTATTGTTTCCAGCACCTTGTGGGTTTCGTCGGCTGGGCTGTCGGCTTTTAATATGCTTCCGCTAAGTGCTATGCCAGATACGCCGGTTTGCATTATGGCTGGTATATCGTCGTTGGTTATTCCGCCTATAGCCACTATCGGCAGGTTAAAACCTCCTGCCTTCATGCGCTGTACTATTTCGCGGTAGCCTTCCAGTCCTAATATGGGGCTGAGGTTTTTCTTGGTGGTAGTAAAGCGGAAAGGGCCGCATCCTATATAGTCGGCTCCATGCTCGTAGTGCGCTTTTACATCGTCGAATGTATTGGCTGTGCCACCTATTATTAAGTCTTCGCCCAGCAGTTGGCGAGCTTCCGCTATTGGCATGTCGTTCTTGCCAAGATGCACTCCGTCGGCTTTCAGCTCTTTTACGAGTTCTACATGGTCGTCTATAATAAATAAGGAGTGGTATTCTCTGCAAAGCTTCTGTATGCGCAGGGCTTCTGTGCGAATGGCGTCTATCGGTGCATCTTTCATGCGCAACTGAATCCATCGGCATCCGCCTTGCAGCGCCATGCGTGCAGAGTCATAATAGGTGTACTGGTCTGTATAGTGAGTAATGAATTGCAGACTGATGTGTGATGATAAATTCTTCATTCCTTATCCTCCGCATGCAGCTTTTATGATTACGAGGCTGTCGTTCTCGTGCAATTCCTGTGTGTTCCAGTCTGTACGGGGGATGAGTTTATTGTTCAGTCCGATTGCGATTCCTTGTGTAGGGAGTTCTAGTTGAATAGCTAAGTCGGCTAGTTTGCTGCCTTCTGCAACTTCTGTTTCTTTGCTGTTTACTTTTACTTTCATATTGCGTAGAATTAAAAAGTGTCGTAAAATCCAAAGAAGTCACACCGTTAGCTATAATTACAATCCCTTCGTCGGTACTAACCGCATCAGGTTCATAGGGTATGATCTCAGCCCGCAGGGGCACCCCTTTGTTTTTACTTGTGGCAAAGATAGGTTATTTTCCGTAAAGGTGTATTCTTAATGCCGTATATTTTTAAAACGAACCTTATTGCCATGCGTTTTTTGGGGAGACCAACGCTGTCTGTGTTATAATCTGAAATTTTACACTCCCTTATATTTGTGTGATTGTAATCTGAAATTTTATTTTATGTTTCATATTAAAACATATACTCGGATTTATTGAAAAAAGTAATCCAATACTATATATGATAAATCAGAATGAACTACATTTGCAGTGTGATTAAAACAAAAGGTTGCTGTTTTAGTGGTTTTACTTTCAAAAATCAACTAAATGGTATTAGGTTAGGATACAAAAGACAATATAAAAGGAAATGAGAATGTGCGATATTAAAGCATAATCTGCATTATCCCGAGCGTAAGTGCAATACAGATGAATACAGATTTGTTAAGTAGAGCATGGCTGCTAAAATAGAATTTACCTTTTGTTTTCATCAGCCAATATGAAATACAAACTAAAAAAAGAAATTTAACTAATTATTGAGGTATTATGTCAACATTAAGATTTAGAGTTGTAGAAAAGGCATTTCAAGCTAAGCCGGTAGAAGTGCCTGTCCCCACCGAACGACCAAGCGAGTATTTTGGGAAATATGTTTTCAATAGGGAAAAGATGTTTAAATACCTGCCTAGCAATGTATATGCAAAGTTGGTAGACGCTATGGATAACGGTGCCGTACTAGATCGTAGTATAGCCGATCAGGTGGCCGATGGAATGAAACGTTGGGCTAGCGAATTGGGAGCTACACATTATACACACTGGTTTCAGCCGTTGACAGAAGGTACTGCCGAAAAGCACGACGCTTTTGTAGAGCACGACGGTAAGGGAGGTATGATGGAAGAGTTCTCCGGAAAGTTGCTTGTTCAGCAAGAGCCGGATGCGTCTTCATTCCCTAACGGCGGTATCCGTAATACTTTCGAAGCTCGTGGTTACAGTGCGTGGGATCCTTCATCACCAGTTTTCGTAGTAGACGATACACTTTGCATCCCTACAGTATTTATAGCTTATACAGGTGAGTCGCTCGACTATAAGGCTCCGCTGCTTAAGGCATTGCGTGCCGTTAATAAGGCTGCGGTAGATGTTTGCCATTATTTTGATCCGAGCGTGAAAAAGGTAGTGGCTTACTTGGGATGGGAACAGGAATATTTCTTGGTAGACGAAGGTTTGTATGCCGCACGCCCCGACTTGTTGCTTACCGGACGTACGCTGATGGGTCATGAGGCTTCTAAGAACCAGCAGCTTGAAGACCACTATTTCGGTGCTATTCCTACCCGTGTGGCTGCCTTTATGAAAGATCTTGAAATTCAGGCTCTCGAATTGGGTATCCCCGTTAAGACCCGCCACAACGAAGTTGCTCCTAACCAGTTTGAGTTGGCTCCTATTTTCGAGGAATGCAACTTGGCTGTCGATCATAATATGCTTATCATGTCATTGATGCGTAAGGTAGCCCGTACTCACGGCTTCCGTGTATTGCTTCATGAAAAACCGTTCAAAGGCGTTAACGGTTCGGGTAAGCACAACAACTGGTCACTGGGTACAGATACCGGCGTGCTGTTGATGGCTCCAGGCAAGACTCCTGAAGAAAACCTGCGTTTCATCACGTTTATCGTAAATACGCTGATGGCAGTATATCGTCATAATGGATTGCTTAAGGCATCTATCATGAGTGCTACCAACGCTCATCGTCTGGGAGCCAACGAAGCACCTCCCGCCATCATTTCATCGTTCCTTGGTTCACAGCTTAGCCGTGTGCTCGATCATATGGAAGAGAGTGCTACCGACGAACTGATTTCTTTGGGTGGAAAGCATGGCATGAAGTTAGATATCCCGCAGATTCCTGAGTTGCTGATAGATAATACCGACCGTAACCGTACTTCTCCGTTCGCCTTCACCGGAAACCGCTTTGAGTTCCGTGCTGTAGGTTCTGAGGCCAACTGTGCCAGTGCCATGATTGCCCTTAATACAGCTATGGCAGAACAGCTGGTTGAGTTCAAGACTAAGGTAGACGCTTTGATTGAAAAAGGCGAACCTAAGATTTCGGCAGTTATTCAGGTAATACGCGAATATATCAAGGCCTGCAAGCCTATTCGTTTCGACGGCAACGGCTACAGCGAAGAGTGGAAAGCCGAGGCTGCTAAGCGTGGACTGGACTGCGAAACAAGTTGCCCGCTTATCTTCGACCGCTATCTTACACCAGAGAGCGTTAAGATGTTCGAGAGTCAGGGTGTAATGACCAAGGTAGAACTTGAAGCCCGTAACGAGGTTAAATGGGAAATCTACACCAAGAAGATTCAGATTGAAGCACGTGTGCTGGGCGATTTGGTAATGAACCACGTAGTGCCTGTAGCCATAGAGTATCAGAGCAAGCTGATAGACAATGTATATAAGATGAAGAACTTGTTCCCGGCAGAAGAAGCCGACAAGTTGAGCGCTGAGAACGTTGCCATCATCAAGAAGATAGCAGAGCACACCACATATATTAAAGAGCATGTCGATGCGATGGTAGAAGCCCGCAAGGTAGCCAACAAGATTACCGACGAGCGCGAAAAGGCTATTGCCTACCACGATACGATAGCTCCTATGTTAGAGCAGATACGTTATCATATTGACAAGCTCGAACTGATAGTAGACGATAAGATGTGGACATTGCCTAAATACAGAGAGCTGTTATTCATTAGATAAAATCATTAGATTACCTCTAATTTTTTTCTTATTGGTTGTTTGATGAAGGGGCCGGATTCTTCGTGAGATAGAGTCCGGCCTCGCTTTGTTTTATAGAATAGCGCACATAAAAACAGCATTAACAAAGGCGAAAAAAGCATTGCGATGCTTAAATCAAACCATCGCAATGCTTCATTTGTCCATTCGCATATTGCAGTGCTGCAATTCGCATTCTTTTCCTTTGCAAATCGCATTGTTTTTTCACCCCATCCAGAAGGCGCTGTAAGTGGTTTTAGAAAGCCAAAACAGAATGCACTCCAAATCTCCATGCCTTCTCGTAGTGGCTTTGACCGTAGTCGCCAAAAAGCATAGTAACAGCGTCGTTCGTGAAATATTCTGTTGAGGTCCAGTAGTTGCCATAAATGGTAATTTTTACTTGACCATAAAGCCAAGAAGTACGATTTTCATAAAGATAATACATCTGACCGATGGATGGCAAAAACCAGCCGCTGCTACCTGCAGGAGCTTTGCAATTGGCTTCATGCGCCACAACCGCATAATAGGTGGCGGGATAACCTTCTTGTGTGTTGGCATTTAATTTACCCACTCCTCCGGCTGCGTCTATGATTTTCTGTGTCCATTTATAGCCATTCCAGTCTGTTTCAGGCTCAGAGTAACCATTGCTTTTGGTGCCTACCGATCCACCATTAACGCCCCACATCGCTCCTCTTGAAGGATGGGGTATGGCATCATCCACAGCTACTGCATAGCCGTGGCACTTACTTAGGCCGATACCTGTTTTAGAATAATCGGAACCGTCACTTGTATGATGTCCGGCGTAGAACACTATGGCTACGCAGGCGGCTTTTTGTTCGTCGGTCAGAGTCTTGTCCTTGCCTATCAATGAGCCGTCAGAGAGAAGGTAATCGCCCGCTTGCAGTGTGTGCGCTTTTTTGATTGTTGCGGCACCATCTACCTTGTAGGTCTTATAGCTGCTTGCATTGGTAATGTTAGGGGTGAATGCGAATTCTTTGCTGCCTGCGGCATACTTGCCGGTGATGTTTTTGGCTGTGCCGTTTACTGGATTCACTATGTATCTATATGTGCCTGGAGCAATGCCGTATGGCTGCAAGTCGCTGTTTGTGAAGTCTGCTACTGTGGCTTTATTTACATAGTCGGGTATTTTTACGTTTGCGTTGGTAAACTGATATACTATGGTAGGCATCTTAATTACAGCCAGGGCCATGGCGTGGCTCATTGTAAATGAGAGCGAAAGCGTGCCGTTAGTTCCTTTTGTAGTGGTACCATCGGCAATCATCAAATCGGAAGCGGCATAACTGGCGTAAGTGCTTTGGTCAGCTGCAGGCTGCCATCCACTTATAAGCGTAGCGAAGAAATCATCGGGCTCGTTGGCAGAAGCATCGACTTTGCCGTTCATATCGGTTTGGTATGGATAGTAAAGAAAATAGTTCTCGTTAGAAAGTCCACCCATGAGTTTTGTTTCTGCATCGGGTTGCCATGTAATAGACCCGTCTTCGTTGGCTGTAGCCGTAAGCTTGATATTATCGTAGGCTACAACGCCGTTGCGTACTATGTAGAGTCCACACTCGTCACCGGCGGTGAAGTCGGTGCGGTAGCCGTTCTCCGCGGCACGGGTCATGGTTTTTTCAGTAGAGGCATAGCCGCCATCGGTCACGGTGATGGATAGCGGAGCCAAGTCACTTGTGCCGTTCATATCGGGCAGTTCCTCCTGCGTGCAGGAGGCAAGGAGTAGCGGCAGTGCCGCCGCCATCCAAAAGGTATGTATGATGTTTCGTTTCATTGCAATATGATTTTAGAAAGCGCACACCGCTTTTAATGCTTGCGAGTACCACTTTAAATTTTGAAAAGCGCTGCCATAACTGAAATATACGATGTAGACGTAGAGACAATCTTCAGCGTACTCCGAAGATGATCTATAATATCCTTCTATAAAAGGAGTACCATTGGCGGCCAAGAGTGAGCTATTGACTACATCACGGGTAGCTACACGGGCTGGTTTATGCAACTTGCTATCATAAATATCATCCACATCCATGTAGCAAAGAAGATGCAGTTCTTTCAACGAAGGAATGAACCATCCGGTACTGTGTGATGGGGCTGGATGGTTAGCCGCAAACTCTTCAAGGCCGACAGCGTTCTGGGCAATAAAGTTTTTCCTATTGTTTTTAGTGCAATATTCATTGTATGCACGAAGTACTATGGTGTTTTGATAGCCATAGATTTTATTGATATTATCCGTAGCACCTTTGCCTGATGCAATAGATACAAAGTTTGACTTCCGTTCATGGGTGAAGTTTTTACTTTTTTGGAAATCCTTTATGAATTCATAATTAGATACACCACTAATCTCTTCATAGGAGATGTCTTCCAAGGCCACAGCAAGACCATGGGTGCATTCCGGATGATCGGCAGCCATTATCTTGTCGTCCGTCAGGCTGGCAGGAGTCTGTCTGCTTTCAGTCGTGGTCTCCGAAGGTGTCCAGAAAACGATGCCTACTACAGGATTGTTCTTAATCGTTCTGGGTTGCGGCTTTGTCGCTTCACACACCATCGTCCCATCGGAATAGATTTGCCGTAGTCCACCATCTGATATGGTTCCGTCTTTATAGATGTAATCGCCCTTTTTTACATTGTCGGCTGTATAATTCACCAAGACAGTCTTGCTTGTCACAGCCTCGCTGCCGCCGTCCGTCCACTCGCCGATTATGGCTTCGGTCACTTCTATGCCGTTTGCTTTCACGGTAATGTTGTATGTATATGCATTGCCTGCCTTAAAAGTCTTTGCATTCGGCAATTTATATAAGAACGTGCCATCCCCTGTTGTTACTTGTATGAACGAAGACTTCGCAATGAGAGTCTGTTCTTTTAGCAAGGCAAGGTAAGTGTGTTTATTGACAGTAGCTTTGTATGGAGTGATAGTGCTACCTTTATCTAAACCGAAAAGATTATTTAGTTTTACAGAAGTATTGGCATCTAATGCCACACCATCATCGGCACTGAGATTCACCACTACCTTCGCCGTTTTATGATGGAAAATCATCTTGCTCTTCTCTGGGTCGTTTCTGTCATTGAACGCCAAGTCTTTAAGGTCGGCTCTAATCAAGTCGCTTGCCTGATAGTTTGCGGCAGTGCTTTGATCGGCTTTCACAGTCCAGTCGGTAGGGTAGATTTTGGTGAACGGATGCCATGCTATGATGTTTTTCTTCTCTTCCGCGTTTTTCCAAAGGAACGGATCTTCTGAATGAAGCTTGGCGGTAACTCCTCCGTCTGTCGATGATACTGAATATTGCTTTACAACTGTTCCTACCTGTACCGCTATGTTGGTTACGTTGTTCCAATTGTCGTCAACAGTGGCGCGTGTTGATGCCTGTGTTTCATTCGTTATGGCCTGAATTCCTGATGCCGTCAGCTCTAACGGGTATTTATTTTCTGGAAAATAGCTTTCGGCAATGCTATCTTCTTGAGTGCAGGCGGCAAATAGTACCATAGCCACTGCACTTAGAAGAATGTGGTTGTAAAACCGTCTCTTCTTCATAATGATATATTTTTAAACGTTTTTCTTTTCGTGCTACCGCTCCTTGCGAGGAAGCGGTGGCTAGTATGTAATGTTACAATGTAGCATCTCCCGCAGTGGTTCCTCCATTTGTCCATGGAGCAATGGTGCTGCCTGAAATCTCAACGTCGGTCTTGTTTACCTTGATGTTATAGGTGTAGTTTTTACCGCCTTCAAGATTTAGTGAAAGATTCAATTTGTAGTTCTGACCATTTACAGTCGCTATGAATTCAAGCGGCTTGTTGCTGTAATCGAACGGGAAACCGATAACGGTGAACGTACGCTTGTCCGCTTCGTTTGGAGTAATCTGAACTTTGTCGTTAAGTGAATACTGTTGTTGATTTTGGGTAGCCGACGAAGTGATAGCTTGTGCCGTTCCTGTATTGGCATTGAATTTTCCATTAAGCTCTATGCCGTTCAAGAAGTATTGTCCGCTGGTAATATCTGATGCGCTGATGCCGTTTCCTGCTGTAACCTTTAGAGTGAGTCGGCTCATAATATGCTTGAACATGAAATTTACTGTGGGACTACTCTTGCTGGCTCGCACACCAGAGGCGTAGATAAAGTCTACTGCTTTTCGGGTCTCGGCAGTATTCTGGTTTTCTGTGCTGAACAATATGTCACCTTCCGAATTAGGGTCATTGTATGGGCCATAGGCAGTGAAGGTCACAGTTTCATCAGCATCTTGAAAGTAGATACTCTTATTTTGCTCCGCTACGAATTCGGCAGTTGTGCCTGTGCTGGTAGTAGTGTACTTTACGTTCTTGTACATGTCTTTCATGCTGCTAACGGGCGATGAGGCTACCGTTACAGCTATAGCGTCGGCTTCCCATTTGTCATCGATGGCACGACTGGCAGACGCGGTGATTCTGGCTTCTACCAGATTGTTGTCGTTATTTGTCCCTTCATCGTTGCTACAAGCAGCGAAAGACAACATGGCGGCTGTTAAAAACAGGTAATTTATTCTTTTCATAATCTCTTTATTTATGGTGTTATTAATACATTAATTAGCTCTCTTAATAAGCGTCGCCACTGCCGGCATTTATTTGTGTCCAATTCTCGATGGTGGCACCACCTACTACAGCTTCCGAAGGCGTTTCCGCTATTGTACCGCCCAGTATGAACTGTGCCTTCTTGTTGTCGTTGAAACCGTTAATGGCTTTTGACAGGTCGCTCTCTAATTCAGAACTGAGTGGGTTGCCATTGGCATAGCTGATAGTTGCGGTGAGTTTTTGTGCGCTACCGGTAATGCCTAAGAGTCGGATAGTAGCGCTCCATTTGCCGATATTGTTGCCTTGGGTTACTTTAGTAAAGCTAAGCGCCACATTCGATGCTGACCCGTAAGCGTTGTTAGCGAAGTCTAGCGTTCCGGCTACTCCCGACAGATACCCTTCGATGCTTTCTATACGTTCTTTTGCATCGCCTGTGGGTTCTATCAATAACGTAACCTCGCGCACTTGTTGCTGCATTGCCGCTGTGAAGACGTGGTCTCGGTCTTTTTCTATCGTTACTTCTTGTACGCTCGTAAAGAAGAAGCCTGGGTTACTGTTTACAAATGGTGCTTTAACTCCGTTTATGCCGTTAGCGGTAGCTACTGTGGCGGTTGTTCCGCTTACCGTGATGTTATCAGCGTAGCTAAATGCCGTAAGGCGGTAATTACCCGGATTGAATAGTTGGCTTGGAGCGTGTGTGGCTTGAGTCTCCGTGCCAGAGTAATTGCCCATATTGATATTCCACGAGGCAGGTATTTCTACTCCATCACCGCGGTCTTTCCAGTTGGCGGTGACTGTTATCTTACCGTGATCGGGGTGTGGGGTGTTGTATAGATCGTCCTTTACACACGAGGTCAGTGCTGTCGTAGTGAAGAGAACGGATGCCGCCCATACCGCCAAAACCATTCCGCGAGTGGCGGTTGTCTTTAATGAATGTATGTATTTCGTCTGTTCCATATCTTCTTTTTTCATTTTAGAATAACGTCCATACTAGGGTAATATCTGCATTGATTGGTCCCCACCAATTCTTTGTTTCCGAGCCTTGTCGTACCCGTACACCATCTATAGTAACGTATTTATCGTAATCTGTGTGCAGGTAACCTACGCCAAGACCTAGGTCGAGCGCGAGTGCTTTGTTCAGCTTTACAACGTAACCTCCGGCAATGCCGCCACCTGTAAGGTCGCCTTGTTTTCCGGTATCAGAAAGCTTGTAGTTGAACTGTCCGGTTTTAAACATTGCCCCTAGGTAGCCGCGCTTTTCTTTACCTATATAATGGCGTATTTGTGGTGTTACCTCCCACAGTGCGTAGCGTCGTCCGGCATTGTTCCAGCTCCAAGATGTCCATGTGCCGTTTACAAGGATACCCCAGTTTGAGTTGATGCGCCATTCAATGCCAATATCAGTGGTGAGTGTAGCCCAACGCAATAGGTTGGCACGCAGCGAGAGCGAATTGTTGTAATCGGCTTTAGATGTAGTGTTGGGTAGTGCTTCTTCAGAATGAGTAACCTGTTCTTCTTGAGGTGCTACTACTTCTTCTTTCTTGTTTTCTACCGGAGTGGCAGTGTCTTTTTCGGGTAGGGTAGATGGAATATCATCTTTAGCGATGGTGATTCGCACCGTTACAAAGTCGCCTTTCTCTACATGGTTTTGGGTGATGAAGCACGCTTCGGTAAGCCCAGTATGAACTATAAGTTCTGATTTTACACGGTTAGACCGAATCTTGGCTATAGCTTGATTTTCCGGGGTACTGTTTTTAGAGTTACAGTATCCGTCTACAAGTAGTGGTATGTCACCATTGAGTATCTGCGGCTTGTGCCATTCTACAAGATCGTACATTCGTCTTAGTTCTGCAATGTTGTTATGATAGGCGGCGAAAAGCGTGTCGCTCTCAACAGGGAAGCGGAATACGAAAGTAGTGTCCGCCTTTTCTTGCGCAGATAGCGGTATTACCGTAAATGCAAGCAAGGCTGCAAATAAAATTCGTTTAAACATTGGCATATTATAATTGGTTTTATAGTGTCTTTAAGGTTTTATCGTTTTTTACATAGTAAGCAAATCATGAATCTAAGAATATGTAAGGTCGATAAAATATGTATGTCTCTATCAGAATTCTCTAAGCGAAAATAAGTTTATAGCATCAAATTGTAACAAAAAGTGCCGTGGTATTTCGATAAACACTACGAAATACCACGGCACTTGCCTTAATACTACCCCTAAAATATGTTTTATGTCTGGGCGGATATTTGTTCCTTATACTCTTTTGGTGTCATTCCCACTTGCTTGCGGAATAGCTTATGGAAGTTGCTTTTGTCGGCCACACCCACCAAAGTGTGTACTGACGATGTTGAAGCATCCTCGTCTCTGAGTAGGCGTTTAGCTTCTTCTACACGCAGGTCGAGTCGCCAAGTACGGAAGGTGGTGTGCATGCGGTTGGTGAAATACCACTTTAGCATGGCGTGTGTGGTACCAAGTTCCGCAGCGATTTCTTCAACGGTTTGGTCGTTGCGTACAAATAGCTTTTCGTCTACCCACTTGTTGATGGCATCCGCCAGCCGAAGCTCTTCATCAGTATCTATTATCGTGTCAGATGTTTCCACTTCATATTTTACTTCCGCTTCATTTTCTTTGGCTGCCACTACTTTTACAATGTATCCCGCGCAAATGCGGTAGTTGATTATACAGATAACAAGGTATATATAATATAAGGTGTATATGCAGGTGAAAGCGTTGTACCAAACATTGCCTAAACGAAATACCACGTATAGCAATGCGCTTAATCCTACGGTAAGAGCGCCTACAAAGCAGTTCTTTACCAAGCGTAAGCTGTCTTTCATGTCCTCATCGTAACTTGACTCAAGTTTATATAGGCTTTCGCTATAGCAAGTCTTGAAGAGGTGACAATAATATAATATCTCTGCTATGTATGCTACTATGCCTGCCCAAAGCCCAAACTCCATAACGCTGCCACCGAGACAGAGAGCGTAGACTGTGGCAATGCCTACAAGCGTTATTGCTATTCCGTTTTTGGTAAGCCATCCCGCACTTATTGTATGTGGAGATACGAACGTTACACATGTGGCTGTAAAAAGCAATGCTTGATACATTGACACAACTAACATTGACACGCACATTACAGGGTCGGCAGAACTGCTTACTCCAAGCAGTCCTGTAACAATATTAGATATACCCATGGCTACGTAGCACGTAATGAGCAGTCTGTTCATGCGACGCATAGCTTGCCATAGCTCTCCGCTTGGCATCTTTACACATGTTAGCACAATAGCAAGTGTTAGCGCTACTGCCGCTGCAAATATATCTAGAACTCCGTTTCCCATGATTTGTCTACACAATAATATATGATGCAAATATAGCATAATGTGCGATATCATTTACATTAAACAGCCCATCATGCAACAATAAAAAAGCCGACCTTACCCCAATTGTGAGGTATGGTCGGCTAATTATGAGTTTTATAATTCGTGCTATTTATCTAAAAGCATAAATTACTCAGTCGTTACTTTTTCAATGCGGCAATGCTTTCTTTCAGTGCTGCAATCTTAGTTTCAGCGTCGGCTTGTTTCTTACGTTCCATCTCGATAACGTTAGCCGGAGCCTTGCTTACGAATTTTTCGTTGCTAAGCTTCTTCTGTACGCTCATCAAGAATCCTTCCTGGTATTTCAAGTCGGCTTCAAGCTTCTTCAATTCTTCTTCCACGTTGATAAGGTTGCCCAATGGAACAGCGTATTCTGTAGTTCCTACCATGAACGAAGCTGCGCCTTCTGCCTTGTTCTCTACAGCGTTGATAGCCGAAAGGTTGCAAAGCTTAGCGATAATCGGGTTGAATGCGGCAACAGGGCTTTCGCCTACTACCTGCAATTCGAGTGCTTCTTTCTGCGCGATGTTCTTCTGCAGACGGATAGTACGGATTCCACCGATAACTTCTTTTACTGCTTCGAACTGAGCGATGAGGCTTTCATCGAACTTAGTGTTATTGTCGAGCTGCTGTACCATGATGCTTTCTCCGTCTTTGCGGTCGTAGATGTGCTGCCACAACTCTTCTGTGATGAAAGGCATGAACGGATGAAGCAATTTAAGCAGTGCTTCGAAGTATTTCAGTGTCTGCTCGAATGTCTTCTTGTCGATAGGCTGACCGTATGCCGGTTTCACCATTTCAAGATACCAGCTTGAGAATTCATCCCAGAACAGTTTGTATACTGCCATCAGGGCTTCGCTCAGACGGTACTTGCCGAACAAATCGTTTACTTCGGCAGTGGTCTTTGCCAACATTTCGCCGAACCACTTGGTTGCTATAGCTGCGTATTCGGGCTGTTCGATATCAGCCACTTCCCATCCCTTAACCAAACGGAAAGCGTTCCATATCTTATTGTTGAAGTTACGTCCTTGTTCGCAGAGTGTATCGTCGAACAGAATGTCGTTTCCGGCAGGTGCCGACAACATCATACCCATACGTACACCGTCGGCTCCGTATTTGTCAATCAAATCCAATGGGTCGGGCGAGTTTCCGAGCGACTTAGACATCTTGCGACCTAATTTATCGCGAACGATACCTGTGAAGTATACATTGCGGAAAGGCATGTCGCCCATGTATTCATAGCCAGCCATAATCATACGAGCTACCCAGAAGAAGATGATATCCGGTCCGGTTACCAAGTCTGAAGTAGGATAGTAGTAGTTAATCTCTTCGTTGCCCGGGTTATTGATGCCGTCGAACAAAGAGATAGGCCATAACCATGAAGAGAACCATGTGTCAAGGCAGTCATCGTCCTGACGGAGGTCTTCAATCTTCAAGTTGTTATCGCCAGTCTTTTCGATAGCCAACTTCAAAGCTTCTTCTGCAGTCTCGGCTACTACGAAACCACCTTTCGGAAGGAAGTATGCCGGGATGCGGTGACCCCACCACAACTGACGGCTGATACACCAGTCCTTGATGTTCTCCAACCAGTTACGGTATGTATTCTTATATTTAGCGGGATAGAACTTCAGCTCGTCGTTCATTACCGGCGGCAAAGCCATATCTGCAAAGTGCTGCATCTTAAGGAACCACTGCATAGAAAGCTTCGGCTCGATGGCAACGTTGGTACGTTCAGAGAAACCTACCTTATTAACGTATGCTTCTACCTTTTCAAGCAATCCGGCAGCTTCGAGGTCCTTTTCAATCTGAGCGCGAACGTCGAAACGGTCCATGCCTACATACATGCTGGCAGCTTCGCTGATAGTACCGTTATCGTTGAAGATGTCGATAGAAGGCAAGTTGTATTTCTCGCCCAGCATATAGTCGTTTACATCGTGTGCGGGAGTTACTTTCAAACATCCTGTACCGAACTCGATGTCTACATAATCGTCTTCTATTACAGGGATTACGCGGTTTACCAACGGAACGATAACTTTCTTACCCTTAAGCCACTGGTTCTTCACGTCGTTAGGATTGATACACATAGCAGTATCGCCCATGATAGTTTCAGGACGAGTTGTTGCTACTATAGCATAGCGTCTGCCCTGAGCGTCACGGTTTACCACTTCGCCTTCTGCTCCTGTTTCTCCTGTACCGTCATCTTCGGCTACAAAATACTTCAGGTAATACAGTTTGCTGTGCTCTTCCTTATATATAACTTCTTCGTCGCTCAGTGCGGTAAGGGCTTTCGGGTCCCAGTTTACCATACGTACGCCACGGTAGATAAGTCCCTTTCTAAAAAGATCGCAGAAAACTTTGATTACGCTTTCGCTGCGAGTCTCGTCCATGGTGAAAGCAGTGCGGTCCCAGTCGCAAGACGCTCCCAGTTTGCGCAATTGTTTCAAGATGATACCTCCGTGTTCGTCGGTCCATTCCCATGCATGTTTCAAGAACTCATCGCGGGTAAGGTCTGTTTTCTTAATACCCTGCTGTGCCAACTTGTTTACCACCTTAGCTTCTGTTGCGATAGAAGCGTGGTCGGTTCCGGGAACCCAGCACGCGTTCTTACCAGTCATTCTGGCACGGCGCACCAAGATATCTTGAATGGTATTGTTAAGCATATGTCCCATGTGGAGCACTCCGGTTACGTTAGGCGGCGGGATAACGATGGTATACGGTTCACGTCCATCGGGTTTAGAACTGAATAATTTGTTGTCCAACCAGTATTGGTACCATTTTCCCTCCACGTCTGCGGGATTGTACTTACTTGCTAATTCCATTTTATTGTTAGTTTATAACGTTATCTGTTTCTTCTTTATTGATTTAGGTGGCAAAATTAATAAAAGAAGTTCATATAATGCCTCCCATTTGTA
>ULYR01035841.1_pt1 | contig 66327 bp, 82 predicted proteins | sample 1962341 | NCBI WGS metagenome assembly ULYR01 (sample SAMEA4835868, study PRJEB28245) | human gut metagenome | biome: gut microbiome; material: fecal sample | place: Denmark | collected 2008 | reverse complement strand
ATAAATATATTTATGAAGATGTGAGTTTACAAGATTTAGCAAAAGAATTTAACATTAGTTATCAAACGGTTAGATGTTTATCTAGTAAAGAGAAATGGAAGGAAGAAAAAGAAAAAATAATAGCCACATTAAAAGACGACATCGACAAACAAACCTATGATGTATATTTAGAGGCAGGGGTCGATATTAATTTACAATACCATGCGCTATGGCAAGAGTTGTATAATAAGGCAACTTATATGTTAGAAACTGGAGAAGGAATTACAAAAGGAGGTCAATATGATGTTTATAAATTAAATCAATTAGCCGACATAATAACTAAAGCACAACAAGGTCAACAATTTACATCTGGTCTATTAAGTAAAGAAGTACAAATTGACATTGAAATGAGAAAACAAAGATTAGAAATTGATAAAGGTAAATATGAATTACAGAAAAAATTATTAGGAGAAGATGATAGCATGACTGTCGACACAAGTGGCTTAATGAAAGCATTAGGATTTGCGGCAGTTAACGCAGGAATAGGTGATGAATAATGCTTAGATTAAAAGATAGAGTTGTGCCATTTGAATTTGTGCCATTTAGTCAAAAACAAAGTATTGTTATGAGTTGGTGGACACCTACAAGTAAGTATAAAGACTTTGATGCAATTATATGTGATGGCGCAGTAAGAAGTGGAAAAACAGTATCTGAAGCACTATCATTTGTATTATGGAGTATGAGTACATTTGATGGCAAGAACTTTGCTTTATGTGGTAAAACAGTTGGTGGGTTAAGACGTAATGTGCTAGGTCCACTAAAACAAATGCTAAAATCTACAGGCTATATTATAGAAGATTCAAGAATGGAAGGGTGTTTTTGTATAGGAGCTATAGACAAAGAAACTAAAAAGAAAACAACTAATTATTATTATATATTCGGTGGAAAAGATGAGAGTTCACAAGATTTAATTCAAGGTATTACTTTGGCAGGAGTATTCTTTGATGAAGTTGCATTGATGCCGGAATCATTTGTTAACCAAGCAACAGCTAGATGTTCAGTTGAAGGTGCAAAGTTTTGGTTTTCATGTAACCCGAACTCACCGTTCCATTGGTTCAAGAAGGAATGGATTAATAAAGTTACTGAGCATAAAGTGTTGTATTTGCATTTTACTATGGACGATAACCCATCATTGAGCGAAGATGTAAAGAATAGGTATAAAACATTATATACTGGAGTATTCTATAAGCGATATATATTAGGACTATGGGTAGCCGCTGATGGCATAGTTTACCCAATGTTTGACCCAGACGTTCACGCCGTACAACTCAAGAGAAACTGGACTAGAATATTTGTAGCAGGAGACTTTGGTATTCAGAATGCTACTACATTTGGCATATTTGGATATTATGCACCTGAAAGACGTTACCATGAAATAGCTAGTTATTATCATTCAGGTAGAGATGACGGTCAAAAAACAACAAAAGAATATGCAGATGATTTAAAACAATTTTTAGCAGATAATTTAGTAATGCCAGAATATATTACACTTGACCCTTCAGCTGCTCCAATGATAGTTGAATTAAGAAAAGACCCATATTTTGCACGACATGGAATTGATATATTACCTGCTAAAAATAGAGTAGACTTAGGTATTCAAGTTGTATCATTTCTACTCAATGAGAGAAAATTTACATTAGACCCAAGCTGTATAAAAGATATTGAAGAATTTACAACTTATGCTTGGGATAGTGATAAACTTGATAAAGGCGTGGAAGAAGTCATAAAAATTGACGACCACGCCATGGACAAGATTAGATATGCAATTATGACCGATTCCATATTGAATGGAACACTTGATAAAGAAATTGCAATATTAGAAAAGGAAGGAGAATATTAATGAACGAACAAGATTTTTTAAATTGGTGTAAAGAGGAAGTTGTAAAATATACTAATAATCACTTAGATAAATCAGACAACAAACAAATAACAAAAGATGATGTATTTATGGTTTGGTGTTGTAAAATACTACAAAATAACAAAGCATTGTTAAGTACAACTTTATTCGATGGAATGTACTATGAATGTACATACCATGGCGATAAAAAAGAAATGTACATAGATGCTTATAAGAAATGGGAAAATAAAAAGATTGTGAGGGGATAATATGAGAATACATGAAAATTGTGTAAGTTCTGAAACTATAAAGAGTAAGTGTAATGGTAAAAGAATTTTGTATCTTCAATCTTTAGGGTATTACCCATGGATACTAGATGAAAACGATAAAGAAATAGGTAGGATAATACCACTTGATGGGAAGATGTATTTGGGCGATGATGTTATTATAGAAAAGATTGAAATATACAATAATAAAAAGTTGAGTAAAGAATTAACAGAAAAACATAAATTTAAAATTTTAATATTTGGTTTTGACATAGACCAATGGAATTAAGAGATAATTGGTGCTGTAGCACTAATAAATTGATTTTAAGAAAGGAGCATATTAATGAGTGATTATAAAGATTTTAAAAATAGTCTTCTAGGTCTATTTGCTAATGATTTAGAATTCAGAAAAGAGTTGCCAGAGGTTCAAGCCTATTATGAATTTTATGAAGGTCGTAGATGGACAGCAGAGGAAGACTATGAGTCTACAAGAGGTCAATTATGGGGAGTTAGAGTAGGTGACTATACACCTACAAGAGAAATAAGAAATTTAACTAAAAAATTATTAAATAAACAAGGTAGATTTATGACTTCAGTTCCACCTACACTTGTATTGAGTAGTTATGATGACAATGTTAATAGAGACTCAATAGACACTAAAAGAGCTTGCATAGAATATATGCTAAGAGACACGAAGTTTTGGAATAAATTCGGAAAAGCATTTATGGATTGCACAATAGGAAAAAGAGTATTGTTATGTATGCTTGCTGATGTAGACCAATTAGGCGTACCTACTGGAGAAATAAAATTTAGATTTTACACTATGCCGGAATTTATATATGAATATGATGAAAATGATGTTGATGTACTTAGAAAAGTAGAAATAGCTTATCAAGATAAATCGACAATAGGTAAAATACAAAGAGACCAACGTTGGCATAAATGGACTTATGAAATGAGAGACGATGGCTACTGTTGGGCGACATATAAAATAGTCGACGGAGCAAATATAACTGCTTTTACAACTGTTACAAATAATATTAGTGATAATGAGGACGATGACACAATACAAGCAGTTGAACTAAAGCAAGAATGGAATACTGGACTTGAAGAATTACCATGTAAAGTAATATTAAATGATGGGTTAACTGGAGATATTAGAGGTCATAGTGATGTTAAAGACCTAATGGACATGGCAATGGACTACAATAAAACAATGTCAGATTATCGAGACGCATTGAGATTTAAGATGTTTGAACAACCTGTATTTACAGACGTAAAATCAAGTTCATTAAAAAATATAAAAATAGCACCAAATAAAATTATAGACCTAAAATCTGACCCAACATTAGGAGACGGTACTGGAAGTAATTCAGTTGCTAAATTCGGTACACTATCTAGTACATTTAGTTTCCAAGCAGCAGCTGATAGTTATTTAACACAACTTAAAAAAGATATGTACGAATTAATGGAACAACCTATGCCGGAGGCATTACTTAATATACCTAGTGCTAAAGCATTGAAAATGGTTTATTATGACTTAATAACTAGATGTGAAGAAAAATGGAGAACATGGGACGAAGTATTAATATGGGTAGTCCATATGTTCGAAGTATATGGAGGTTTTGGGTTATTCAAGGAAGTATTAGGAAGTGAAACATTAACTTTAGAAACTACTACTGCATGGACTCATAATTACCCAATACCAGATGATGATGAATCTGTGAGAACTATAGCTATACAAGAAGTAGAAGCTAATGTACGTTCTCATAAATCATATATTGAAGAATATGGCAATTCAGAAGACGCAGATGCAGAATTTGAACGCATCATGGAAGAACAAGAACAAATACAAAATATGCAAAACATGATGATGGGTGGATTTGAACCTAATAGTAATAATCAAGAAGGCGAAGAAAATAACGAAGGTGAAGAAAATGACAAAAATAATAAAGGAGAAGACAATAACAAAAACAGTCAAAAATAGTATATAATACTTGCCAGTAAATTTTAAGGAGGTATTAGAAATGAGCAGACTAGAGAGAGAAAAAATGCATCACCAAATCGAGGTGGTATGCGATAATTGTGCTACAAAATTAAAAGTTATGACAAAAGAGTTATATTATGACAGTAAAACAAAATTAAGAGTTGAAGGGTTTGAATGTAAACATTGCGGAGCAGTATATGTTACAGTAATATCAGACAATAAACTTAGAGCTATGATAAACAGACTTCAAGAAAAACAAGCGGAGTTACAACGAGCAGTAAAATCTCAAGGTAATGACTATCAATACTACGACATGAATAATAGAAGTATTCCACAAGATGTAGTAAAGAGATGGCAAACTAAAATTGTCAAACTTAAAAAAGAAGTGGACTCAATGATAAGTGCAAATAAAAGTTATGAGCTATTACTAAGAGAAAAATATTTATTGAAGGAGGGAAAAGTGAGAGACTATGTCTACTCTAGAACAAAATGAATGAGTATTTATTAGTTATGGATAGAGCGGCAAAGAGAATAGCGAGAGATGCCTCAAAAACACAAGAACAAGACATTATGCGAGCTTATACAATAGCTTTTGATGATGCATTTTCAGATTATTTAAAACAACTAGAGAAGGGGAAAACCCCTTCTCAACCTAATTTGACACAATGTAAATTAGCTTATATTAATCAACTTTACTCAACTTTACAGAAACAGTCTTTAATATGTAATGAAGAAATACCTAAAAAAATTTTAAATCAATATGCTAAAGTAATGAAGGATATAACAAACAATAAAGATGTTATAGATAAAATAAATAAAAATGTTGATGTAACATCACGAAATATTGTGGAACAAATGATAAAAGGCGAAGTATATAAAGACGGAGTAGGTTTAGACAGTAGACTATGGAGTGCTACAAATGCGTCTGGTCGTAAAATTGAAGATGTAATTATAAGTTGTTTAGCTAGAGGTATTAGTTCAGCAGAGGCATCAAAAATAATTACTCAATTTGCTAAAAGCGGACATCATACATGGGATAAAAATAAAATACGAGAAAAGTTAGGAAATAAATATGCTAACAAATATGGAACTGGTGGACTTGACTATGAAGCATTAAGATTAATGAGAACAACTAATACACATATGGCTCAGTTAACAGTTATGAATTCTGATACGGTTAACCCATATAATAAATTTGTTAAATATCATACTGGACATGCTGGCAGTAGAACCTGTTCTATATGTAGAGACAGAGATGGCAAAATATTCCCAATTCATGATGCTCCCTTAGACCACCCTAATGGACTATGCTGGTTATCGCCGGTAATGAGTAAAGACGGCAAAACAGAACTATCATTAGCTGACATGGTCGACGATATGAATGATTATTTTGATGGCAAACCTAATAGTGGAGTTATGACACAATGGCTTGGTAAATCTTATCCATTGAGAGTTGAACCTAAACCTCAACCTAAACCACAACAACCTACCGAACCTCCTAAACCTACAATACCTAAAGGACATTTATATACTGAAGAACAAAGAGAACAGAAATATCAAGAATTAGAAACACATTTATTCGACGGAATATCAAGTATGTTAGAAACTGAACTTGTCAATAATAAAAATAAAGACAACATGATTAAGCCGTATGCAAAAACAACGGTAAAAGGCATTATAGGTAATTTGAGAAAATATCCAGCTTCTATTCAAGATTTATATTTGCATACACTAAAAGATTTAAAAATGAATTATACACTTGACGGAGCATTTTATAGTCCTATGACAGACTCAATTCATTTCTCAGTCAAGAAAACAAATAATGATAATAGAGGACCGTATGGAACTGTATTTCATGAATGGGGTCATATGATAGATTGGCATCTTTATTCAGAAACAGGAGGTACAGTAACTAATAGTGTGAAGGAGGAAATGTATAAAATTTTAAAACAAGATGTAGAGGATAGAATTAAATATCAGCAAAAGAATTCAAGAGTAAAGATAAATAAAGCAGAAGCAAAGAAATTAGTTACTAGCGAGTTGAATTCTGCAACTGATGCTATAGCAGGTGTGTCTGATATATACGGAGGTGTAACAGGTAATGCAGTTGTAGGACGTTGGGGTCATGCTAAAAGTTATTGGACTAGAAGGGATAAAAAAGGCGAAGTGTGTTCTGAGGCATGGGCAGATATATTACAGAGTTATGGTATACCTAATCAAGCTAAATATATTGAAAAATACATGCCTGGTGGTAAAGCATTTGTAGAGAAGACAGTTGAAGAAATAATTGAAAAAATTAAAAGAGGTGAAATAAAATGAGAAAACAAACTGAGGAAAAATTAGAACAATATGCACAAAACTTTGACGACATATTTCCATTAATGCAATATAGTTTTACGGAACAAGAAATAGTGAACATAATAAATAAATGTATTATAAATAATAAGCCGGTAGAATATTATTATCCACTTGATGACGATGTTCTATATTAATTATTGTAGCTAGGTACTCAATAGTATCTAGCTATTTTTATGTTTAGTTAACAAACTTAGGTATTTAATATATAATATAACTAGTAGTGAACCTGGGTCACTTAAAATTCCCTTGTATCGAGTTATATAGTTACTTTTCTCTATTCAAAAGAATCGTATAAGGAGGTATTAGAAAATGAGTAAAGATATTAAAGATTTCTTGCAAGGAGTAGACAACGCAGATGCCGTTGCCAAAATTATATCTGATAACTTAAAAGATGCAAAATGTAAGTTATTCATAGACGACGGTGAGAAAAATATATTTGTACCTAAATCTAGATTAGATGCAAAAATTGGAGAACTCAATACCGCAACTCAAACAATAACAACATTGAATGCATCAATAAAAACTCTTGAAGCTCAGGTCAAAGATGATGATAAAGCTAAAGAAACAATTCAAAGTCTACAAACAGACTTAGATAATTATAAGAAAGCATTAAAAGATAGTCAAATAGATAGCGCATTACAATTATGCGCAGTAGAAAATAAAGCACATGATGCTAAAGACCTAAAAGGCTTTTTAGACATGGGTAAAATCTCAATTGGAGAAAATGGAGAGGTAATAGGTATTAAAGAACAAGTTGAAAACTTGAAAAAAGAAAAAGCATACCTATTTGAAGCTAGTGAACCTGAACCTCAACAACAAGGTGGAAAAAATCCATTCAATGGTACAGGTGTGCCAGGTAAACAAGCTAGTGGCTTTGTATTCAATTCACAAACAGCACAACCTGGAGATTTCGGCAAAATGCTAGCACATCAAAATGGAGTACCGAAGGCAGAAGAAGGTCAAAGAATAGGACCGGAGTATTTCTTTGGTGAAAATTAGTAAATTAATTAAGGAGGAATAAAAATGCCAAAATTACAAACTAGACAATATTTAGCGCCAGAACCTCAATTCTTAGCATTTCCAGACCATTATGTAAATCTACCTGGAAAAATAGAATTTGCAGAATTGGCAAAATTATATGCATCAATGTCAAAAGATGAAACACAAAAATTAGCAAATGTATATACTGACTCAACAAAAGTATTACCAAGAGGGTTAGCTGTTCATATAGACGGAGATGGAAAAGTAACTGCACCAGTAGCAGGTTCAGAAACAGTTGCTGCAGTAAAACCTAATGCAGTATTATTCAATACTATAGAATTTGGAAAATATGATAAAGCTACAGATACCGAAGTAAATGCAGCTATATTAGTACATGGATTTGTTAGAGCTGATAGATTATTCGGTTCAGGAAAAGCTAATTTAGATAATGCTATGATATGCATAGTAAATAAATAATAAGGAGGGAATTTAAATGCCAGTAATAAAAAATCTATTCGATTATATAAACGCAACTGACATAGCTGCTTATGTTACAGAAAAACCTGAAAATAAAGTCCCTTATTTTGCAGAAACATTATTCCCAGCTCAAAGACAGTTAGGAACTGACATTTCTTGGTTAAAAGGAGCTAATGGTTTACCAGTAGCAATACAACCTAGTGAATATGATGTTAAAGCAAGATTAAGAGAAAAAACTGGATTCGAAGGCGTAGCAACTGAAATGGCATTCTTCAGAGAAGCTACAAGAATAGGTGAAAAAGATAGACAGCAATTAAATATGTTATTAAACAACCCAGAACAACAAATGGCAATGCCAATAATAAGAAACATATTTGACGAAGTTTCAAGATTAGTAGAAGGTGTTAGAGTACAAGGTGAGTACATGAGATGTCAATTACTAACAAGTGGTAAAATAGACGTAACTTCTGCTGATGGTAGAGTTAAATATGTATATGACTATGGACAACAAAATTTATTCAAATGCAAAAAAGGTCAAGCAGCTTGGGGTGAAGCAAATGATGCAGCTGACCCTGTAAGAGACATAATTGCTTGGTGTGATTATATGGAAACATTAAGAGGTATTAGACCAACTAGACTTGTTATGAATAGAAACACATTTATAAATATGGTACGTTCTCCAAAAGTGCATAAAATGATGTACCCAGACGATTCAGCATTGAACTATTTCGTGTCTGATGCTCAAGCAAAATCATTTATAGAAACAACTACAGGTTGTACTATATTTGTATACACTAAGAAAATAACAACATTATCACACGATACAGGTATAGCAACTGGAACTCCAGTAAATCTAATACCTGACGGTAAAGTTGTAGTATTACCACCTAGAGCTTCATTAGGTTCTACTTGGTATGGTACAACACCTGAAGAAAGTGACCTTATGACAGGTTCTGATGCTCAGGTATCAATAGTTAACAATGGTACTGCAATAACTACTTACAAAGAAAGACATCCGGTTCAAGTTGTAACAGTTGTTTCAAGCGTCATGATACCAAGTTTTGAAACAATAGACGATTGTGCAGTAGCTGATGTTACTGAAGTATCTACAGATACTGTCAATGAAATAAAATAGTTTGCTCATTTTTAATATACATGCCGAGGGAGGGAATGAGGTTGCCATTAATTCCCTTGGCTTTTATAATATTCGGAGGTGAGTAAATGGCATTAAATGTAGAAGTAATAAAAACTATGTTAATGGAAGATAGTAATCCAATGCTAACAGAAGCACAACTACAAATGTTAGCAAGTACTTATGATAATATTAATGAAGCTTGTTATTATGGGTGCTTAATGAAAGCGTCTTCTGAAAATATTACAATAGGTCCAATATCAATAGAAAATAATACAAATGAATTTTGGTTAAAAATGGCTGATGGATTTTATAGAAAATTTATGAGAGAACAAAACGAAGAAGGCTTGACAGGTTTATCAATGAGGCGTTCAGATGAGTTATAATTATAAAAAACTGCTACCTAAAATCCAAGCCACTATTGAAAAATATGGAGTAGAACTCGATGTATACAGAGATACTTATGAAAGTGAAGTAGGTGTTCAAACTTATAAAGATACTTCATTAGTAGCAACAATAAAAGGTGTATTAGATAATTCTAAAAGTTCAAATTCTAGTGTACAACAGGAACAACAATTTCATCAATATGCAATTAATGGTACTTTATACTATGCATATTTCCAAGACCCAACATCTACAATAGAACCTGGCGACTATGTGATTATAAATAATATAAAGTATATATTAGATATGCCAGTTGATATATTAGAAGTAGGTTTATTATATCAAGTGTCAGTAAGAGGTGTTAAATATGAATGTTAGTGTTACAGTAGACGATAGAATAGTTGCTCAAAATCTTGGCGAAATGTCAGAACGCTTAAAAACTCAATTACAAGTATTAGGTCAAGCGACAGGTCAAAAAATACAAGAATATGCTCAAGAAAATGCTCCTTGGACTGATAGAACAGGAGATGCTAGACAAAGATTAAAATACAATTCTGAAATAAATGAAAATGGGTTAACAATATCAATATTTCATCAAATGGAATATGGTATTTACTTAGAGTTATGTAATAATGAAAAGTATGCAATATTAAAAAATTCAAGAGATGCTATGCTACCTGAATTTTTAGACGCAGTCAAACATATAAGACTATAGGAGGGTACAATGATTAGAAGTACATTACATGAACAACTGAACAAAATAATTCCAACCTACTCAGTTGGATTTGATGTAAGCACTATCGAAACAGATTGTTGTATTCTTAGAAAGAATATTGATTTAGTTGCTGTTTCAAATAGCAATGCAGGTTGGGATAGTTGGACTATAGAAGTTTATTCAAAACGAAGTCCGTTAAGAGTTGATGAATTAATACAATTAATTATAAAACAACTTGAAAATACTACTGCCGAGCTAGTATATGGAGGTGGAGCAGAATACTTTGACAGACAATATCAAGCATTTTCTTCAAGTATTCAAATAAGAACACCTAAAACATTCGGCATAAAAAATGCTAACTAAAGGAGGTTAACAAATGGAAATTTTATATAATATAGAGAGAGTGGATTTAACTGAACTTGACCCATCAACAGGTAAACCCGCAACTGGTACTAACGCAATAAAAACTACAATAAAAACTGCTAAAGAAGCAAAACTTGCTGCAGTTATATCTGAAGGAGCAGAGGAAATATTAAGAAATGCTACAAGTATATTAGCAGTTGTTAGAGAAGACGACTTATTATATGGTTATGATTTTACATTTACCGATAATACGTTTGACATAAAAGCAGCTCAATTAGTTGCTGGATATGTAAAAGCAACTGGAACAGGAGCAGGCGAAAATGATTTACAGACTCCAATGATGAATCAAGGTAATCAAGGTAAACCTTTCATGGCAGAAATATATGTTGCTAACTATGAAGGAGATAGTATTAAAAACTATTGTAAAATAACATTAAATAAATGTCTTGGTAAATTCCCAGACATGACAGTAGGTTCAGAATTCTATGCGCCTGAGTTCTCAATAAAAGCTAGAGAAAATACAAAAGCTAAATTGCCAATAAAATCAATAGCATGGGTTGATAGTTTACCAGCTGAACCGGCAACTCAAAATGCAGTGATAAAAGAAGATACTAAACCTACAGTATAAATTAAGGAGGTATATTAAAAATGAGTAGAGTAATAAGTGCAGAACAATTTAGAAAAAAAGCGACTAGGATAATAACAATACCTGGGTTTACAGATGACGAATGTTTCGAAGTAATGATAAAATCTGTCTCAGTACCTGATATGTTAATTAATGGCAAGTTGCCAAATTCATTATTAAAAATAGTGTCAGATATGTTTGACTCTAAAACAGTTCAACTGGATAAAGACAAACAACCTGATGTGAACACAAAAGAAATACTAGATGACCCAGACAAACTAAAAGAATTAGTGAATATGATGAAACTAATAGCTAAAGAAGCATTAGTCGAACCTAAATATGATGATATAGAAGATGTATTGACTCAAGAACAAATACAAACTATATTTGAACAGGCGTCAGGTGGAGTAAAAAAAGTTATGCCCATTGATGCAGAGTAAAAAAGTATTAGATGTTATTTCTATAGCAAAAACTTTTAATGCTCTGCCAAGTGATGTAATAGGGTTGAGTAAAGATGACCCATACACAAGATATTGTTTTGATGAAGCATGCACCTATTTATATAGTAAAATGCAACCTGACAAAGACGGACATATTCAAAAACCAATATTTGAAGAAGATAGGAAAACAAAATCTAAACATAATAATCCAGGTTTAGAATTATTATTAGGTAAAGAAAAATAAGGCTATGAGGCTATTTAAGCCTTGTAGCCTTTTTATTATATATATGGAGGTGAATATATATGGCAGGAACAGATTTAGGTACTATTGTCGCCCACCTTAACCTCGATGTCAATCAATTTCAAAATGGAGTGCAACAAGCTCAACAACAATTAGAAAATGCAAGTTCAGGTTTTGATAGAGTTGCAAATGCAGGTAAGAAATTGCAAGGTATAGGGGCAGGGTTAACTGCAGCAGTTACAGTTCCAGTAGCAGGAATTGCAAAATCCGCATATGAAGTTAATAATGCCTTTCAAACTTCTATGTCTAATGTTCAAGCATTGAGTGGTGCAACTGGAAAAGATTTACAAGACCTTACTAATTTAGCCAGAGAAATGGGAGCCACTACTCAATTCAGTGCTTCAGAATGTGCTGACGCACTTGGTTATATGGCATTAGCAGGTTGGGACGCTCAACAGTCAATGGACGGCTTACCTGGCGTATTAAACTTAGCTGCTGCATCAGGTATGGAATTAGCAGACGCATCAGACATGGTAACTGATTACCTTTCAGCTTTCGGAGAAGGAGCAGACCAAGCTGGCAGAATGGCGGACGTACTCGCATACGCACAAGCTCATTCTAATACAACTACTGCCGGTTTAGGTGAAGCGTTCAAGAACTGTGCAGCTAATGCTCATGCATTTGGCTTAGATATAGAACAAACAACTGCTTTAATAGGAAAATTATCCGACCAAGGTTTAAAAGGTTCTGAAGCAGGTACAGCATTAACTGCGATGATGCGTGATATTACGCAAAAAATGAAAAACGGAAAAATACAAATAGGAAATACTGCTGTAGCTGTACAAGACTCAAATGGTAATTTCCGAGATATGACTGATATATTAGGTGATGTAGAAAAAGCCACTAATGGAATGGGAGATGCACAAAAGAATGCCGCCTTAATGGGAACATTTACTGCCGACTCGATAAAAGCATTAAACATATTATTAAATACAGGTAGCGGAAATATAAAAGACTTTGAAAAAGCATTGAGAGGTAGTAAAGGGTCAGCTGAGGAAATGGCTAAAACTATGAATGACAACTTAGAAGGTGACTTGAAGTCTATGAATTCTGCTATTGAAGAATGTTATTTAACAATGATGGAAAAATTAGACCCAGTATTGCGATTAATAGTTCAAGGAATTACAAAATTAGCACAAGGTTTTTCAAAAATTCCACAACCTATAATGATAGTCATAATGAGTATAGCAGGTATACTTGCAGTACTAGGTCCACTATTAGTAATAATAGGTACAGTAATGACAAAAGCAGAAAAATGTGTTGAAGTTATTAATAGATTTAGAGCATTTAGACAAGCAGGCGGATTTGCACGAATATTCTCTACTGCACTCAACGGAGTTCGAGCAGCTTGTACTAGGGTTGTTAGTGTTATAACTGAAACAGTAATTCCAGCACTTCAATCATTATGGGCGTTCTTACTTGCAAATCCAATAGTACTTGTAATAGCGGCTATTGTGGGATTAGTTGCAGGTTTTACTTACTTATGGAATCATTGCGAAGCCTTTAGAGCATTTTGGATTAAGTTGTGGAAAGACTTCTTAATGGCAGTTCAAAGTTTTTCTCCAGCATTAGCAGGAGTTTTTAAAGGAATAGGAAATGTTATATCAGGTTTTGTAAATATTATTCAAGCGTTATTAGGTGGAATAAAAGATATATTTGTAGACATATTCACAGGTAACTTTGATAAAATACCTGAAGACTTTGCACAAATGGGAGAAAAATTGCAAGATGCAATTAATAAAATATTTGATGGTTTAGGTCAAATAGCACAAAATGCCATGCAGGCACTACAAGATGTATTCATGAGTGGACTAAATACATTATTTGACCCAATTATAAATTGGGGATATTCAATATCAGGTGCATTTGGAGATGCAATGGTCGATTTATATGCAGTATTTAAAGACGGTTTTGACCTCATACTTGACTATTGGAGAGATATAGGTTCTATTTTGAAGGATTTATTCTCAGGTGACTTTGAAGGCGCACTGCAAGGCGTACAGACTCTATTTTCACATTTAGGAGAAAATGTACTTAATGTATTACAAGACTTAGGAACATTTGTAGTTGATATATTCAGAAGTATAGGCGAAGGTATTACGAATGCACTATCATCTGCATGGAATTCAATTACAAGTTGGTTCAGTCAATTAGGTTCTTCTATAATGTCTATATTATCAAATGCACTAAGTGCAATAGGTGATTTTTTCAATAACCTACCAAGTATGATAGGAACTGCAATAGGAGTTATAGGTGGAGTAATAGCAAGTGGTATAGTAAGTGCTTGGAATTTCGTTACTCAAACAGTACCTACATATTTTGCACAAATAGGTCAATGGTTTTCACAATTACCTAGCATGATAGGTCAATGGTTAACTGACACATACAATAGAGTTACACAATGGGCTAGTCAATTACCTGGCAAAGCTCAAGAAGCTGCATCAAGATTTGTTGAAAGTGCTAGTAATTACTTTACTCAATTACCTTCAAGAGTAGGTAACTGGTTAACTCAAACATACAACAGAGCAAGTCAATGGGCTAGTCAATTACCAGCAAAAGCACAGCAAGCGGGTTCTCGATTTGTGAGTAAAGCATCAAGTGCATTATCTCAACTACCTGGAAGAATATGGAGTTACTTATCAAGTTGTATTTCAAGAGCAATTAATTTTGCTTCTCAATTTGCTAGCAAAGGTATGCAAGCTGCTAATAATTTCAAGAATAGAATATTAAGTGGACTTAGAAGTATTCCATCTCGAGTAATGGGAATAGGTAGACAAATAGTTCAAGGTTTATGGAATGGTATAAAAGGAGCTGGCGGTTGGCTAAGAAGTCAAATAAGTAGTTTTGCTAGTAGTGTAGTAGCTGGGTTTAAATCTTCATTTAAAATACATTCACCATCTGGAGTTATGAGAGATGAAGTTGGTAAATATTTACCTAAAGGTATAGACGTTGGTATTAAATTAGGAAGTAAAGATACATTAAAAGCGGTTCGAGATTTTTCTAATCAAATAATAGAAACTGCTAAACTTGGAAATATTTCACAAGCACTATCTGTTAATACTGGCGATGTTAGTACTCAAAATATAGTACAAAATGATAGTACAGTTGCCGCTATACAAGGTTTGGAAAGAACGATTGCTCAACAAAAAACTGAATTTGACTATAATAAATTAAAAGATTGTTTTGTGTCAGGTGCAAGTAATATAGACTCAACTATTCTAATGGATAAAGAGGTTGTAGGTAAGAAAGTAGCGGCACCAGTCAAAACTCATAATGACACTACAACAATGAGATTAAATAGATTGGAGGGCATAACACAATGGTAAATTATTTCATGTTCAATAAAAGTGAAATAAATGAATTATATTTAGTTACAAATATATCAAGAGTGTTATTACCGAAAAAGAAAATAGAAACTCTAGACATTGCGTCTAGAGATGGTGAAGTATTCAATGGGAGCAAATATGCTCCTATTGAGTATGATATAACAATTCTTATTTCAGGTGATGACGAAACAGACTTGAAAAGAAAAATAAGAGACTTAAAGAATTTACTGTATTCAAAAGTGCCAGTAGAGGTTAGACTATTTGATGAAACTAAGTTCTCTTATGGCATAATTTCAGATGACATAGAGTTAACTCCTAAATCTGCATTAGATGTATTAGCTAAAGCACATTTAATATGTCATATGCCATTCTTTTATAGTATTGACTTAAAAACAACAGATAATAAAGAAAACAAAGTATTAGTTAATATCGAAAATACAGGTGATGTAGAAACAAAACCTTTCTTCACTAATGTATTTGCAAGTAATGCCAATTTCCTACAATTACAAAATCAAATTACGAAACAAACTTTATTAGTAGGAGATTATCCAAGTTTAGAACTGGAAAGCAAAGACCCATACTCAACTGCACTAAATGACCCATGCACAACAACATCGAATTGGGTAAGTTCTACTGTACCTATTGATAGTAATAGAAGTGGCGGAGGAACTTTAGCAGTTACAAATGAAAATTCTGGGTTATGTATTGGTACTTTACCATCTAGCAGTTCCACAGACTCAAATGTCTGGAAAGGTGTGCAAGTGAGAAGAAATTTAACTGCTCCGCTAGAAGATTTTAAAGTGGAAGCGTATTTGACAATGAAGTCCACAGGTGTAAATGGTGACCCGACTGTAATTCCTGTAGATGAGGATAGAGTAACCGTGGGAGGTACGAAAACTATATATGAAGTAAAAACAAAAACATTAAACTGTAGAAAAGGACCTGGGTCTTCTTACTTATGTGTTCATACATTAAAAAAGGGTTATCAAATAGTAAATTATGAAATAGTAAATGGTTGGTTGAAGTTTTCATCTAGTGATATAAATAACGGAGCAACTATGTATTGTAATAAAAGTTATACAAAGGCTAAAACAATTTCAACTACAATAACAACAACAAAAAGAAATGTAGTTGTAAAACAACCGACAAGTATAAGAGCATCATATACAAGCGACGCAACTTCATTAGTCATAGTACCTAAGAATGGTGTAGTTAGAGTAATTTCATCTAAAACATATTCAAGTAAAGACAGCGACGGTGTTGTAAGAACATACTACAAACTTGCAGAACCTTATAAAGGTTATGACGGCTATATTTGTATAGGTAACTTATATGACCTTACAGATGAACCGGTAATCACTATCACTTATGATACGCCATTAGAAACAGCCGACGATAAAACAGGAGTTATCGAATTATATGGAATGGGAGTTAATGGCGAAAGGATTTTCAAATTTGAAATGTGTGACGACCAGCAATATTTTGAATACAACTGTCCAAAAGTATATGTCGGATTAAAATGTGAATATCAAGATGAAACAAAAGTCAGAAAACCGAATAACTATACTACTACAAATAATAATGAAGTCAAAGTCACAAATTATATGTCTGGCGTATTAGGTAGTTGGAATGATTTTTATGGCAAAATATCAATTTCAAGAGTCAAAGACAGTGCTGGCAATCATGTATGGACTGTATCAATTAACAAATTATATCAAGGTAATATAATAGCTAATAAAAAATTTACAAAAACAATAAATAATACAGCTACAGAAAATTTATCATACTTTATTTTATATATGGGAACATATGGTAATATTGATAAGTGTACTAGCATGGCACTTAATAGCTTAAAGGTACAGGGTATATCAAAGGTTGACACAACTGTAAATAACAAAGTTGAGTTTCGTGCTGGCGATGTTATTGATATCGACTTTGAAAATAGAAATGTATATCTTAATCAAGAACTTAGAAATGACCTTGTAGATATAGGTAGTTATTTCTTTGATATAGAAAAAGGTATTAACCCTATAAAAATATTTACTAATGATACGAATATTTATTCGTGTGGAATTATACAAGAAAAATGGATTGGAGCTGAGTAATATGCAAATATATATTTTAGATAATAAAAAATATAATATAGGCTCAATAGATACAAATAGTTCTAATATATTAAACGATAAATTTATTCAATACCTAGAAACTGGTGCTTTTACTTATGAGTTCGATATTATTTTAGATGGCAATAATAGCGAAATTTTAGAAGAAAAAAATTACATGGTATTCTATTGGCGAAATAAACTAAAAATGTTTCAAATAGAAACTATAAAAGATACAGAGGGAATTCTATATGTTACAAGAAATATATATGCTGTGCCATGTACTTTAGAATTATATCAAAATCATGTTAGACCTATTACTATTGAAGGTACTATTGAGACATGTCTTACAAGTATTTTACAAGATACAAACTTTAAGGTAGGAAATATTTCTCCTACATTGGCAAATATAGGAAAAAGCATGGATATTACTTCTATTACCCCAGTCTATACTGTATTACAGGATTTAATATCATTATTTGATAATATTGAGTTAGACATACGTATAGAACGTATAAGCAGTATTCAAGGCAAGTATGAATTTTATATAGACGTATATGCAAACGGCGAACTAGGTAATAAAACTGATTTAAGAATTGAATATAATTGGAATGAATATGGACTCAAAAAGACAAGCGATGGGAGTAATTATTATAGTGGCTTAATTGCTCAAGGAAAAAATGGAATTACCTTTTCTGATATATATTGGGACGTATACAGAGGTGACCCACTAAATAAACCATTAGGTCAAGATTATTTAGTTGACCCAGAAATTCATGAAATTTATAACAATGGCGGAAAATATATTCTAGGTTCTTATAATTCAGATAGTGCTACAACTCCTATCGACTTATTATGGGAAACTTATGAAAAATTACAAGAAGTAAAAAGCGTGAAAGTTAATTTCGAAGTTCCTATATATTTAGAAAAATCGGAATATGAAAATATAGATATAGGAGATACAGTTCAAGTATTTAACCCAAAATTTAACCCAGACATAACGCTAGCTGCTAGGGTAGGTACATTACAAATATCATTTACTGACCCAGCTCAAAATAAAATAACTTTAAGTAATTATAAGTCAGTAAAATCCAAAATAAGACATTATAGTAATGATGATATTATTAAGGAAGCAGTATCAAATATATTAAACCTTAGAGTTGGAAAATTAACTCCAGCGGATAGGTTAGCAATACAAAATTTACTTGCAAAATTAAATGTTGACAAGACAAACATGGATAAAATAATAGACAATATTATTAATAACCTAAAACCTGATATTCCACAATTGCCGGACGATATTGGCGAGGACTTAGAAGACTATACTGCAATAAAAATAAATACTTTAGACAAAGGGTTATGGTTAGGTGATAAAAGAATTTATGACCTAAAAAATTATGGAATTATTAAAATATCTGAACAACAGGAAGGTGACATAACTCCAGACACTAAAGCATATGCAGAAGCTATAAAATATTATAGTAAATACAATTTAGGTAAATCAATTAATGACCCAGAATTCAAAGCAATAGTTAGTTCTAATAATAAATATAAAATACCTACTATAGTTAATTATTGGGCGCCTAAATTTGGATTAGACCCATACATTGTTTTTATGTGTATTTGTGGAGAGTCTAGAGGAAATCCAACATCTGCAACTTCATATAGCGGAGGTGGCTATGGGCTAATGCAATGCGAACGTTCTGTATATTTCAATAAAAAACAAACAATAAAATTTATAGACGGTAGCAGTAAAACATTTACACCTTCTTATAGTACAATGCAACCTAGCAAAGGTGGAACTACTACTCTAAATGGCGTAGTAGTAAATAAAAATATTAGCAATCAAATAATGTTCGGTTGTCACGAATTAAGAACTTCTGCCGACTGGTGCCATTATAATATATTCGCTATGTTGATAGGTAATAATATGGGAATAGGAGCGGCAGCTTGGATAGTTGCGAAATATACCGCAGAAAAATATGGGTTCACTTTTAAAAATTCATATTTAAGTTTCAGTAGTTTACCTACTGCTTATAGAGTTAAATGCTATGAAGTACTAGAAAGTGGTACAGGAGATTTTGCATCTTATAGAAAAGATTGGGTAGATTATAGAAATTCAATAGGAAAACCGGCAGGTACAGTTAATAATATAGAATTATATTTATGTTTTTATCAATCACAAAACGGTAGTTTGCCTTATATACTAGATAAGCAAGGTAAAAAATATGGTCTTGGAGTTAGTAATACAGGAGATAGCAAACCTGCTCAACAACAAACAACTCAACCTACAGGTTCAGAAGTTAGAAAAACAATAGTAGCTACAGCAAAGAAAATAGTGTCACAACACGTCGACCAAAAAATAGCTACTTATGACCAAGGTAGCAGGACAGTCAACTTTGATAAACCGAACAGATATAAGGGAACAATATATGGCATAAAAAACCCAATTTGTTACGACTGTTCATCATTAGTATCATGTTCATATTTAAAAGCTGGCATGAAGTCTGTATATGCTAAGAGTTGTGCTTATGGTACATTAGTTGCTGGCGCTACAGCAAAATCAGGTTACAAAATGTTTAAAATAACAAAAACATCAATAGAGAATATGCTACCTGGCGATATTATAATGATGACTAATAAAACATGCCCTGCAACATTTACTAGAGCACAAGCTATAGCAAAGAACTTTACACATCACACATTAATATATTGTGGCAAAGAAAATGGCACACATATGGTAGCACATGCAAGAAAATGGGATTGGTGGCCAAAAGCAATAATGTATATGCCAGTATATTCTGACATATATAAATACGGCTTCTGTTTAAGACCTTATGAACTTGTAGAAAAAGATAAACTTGTTACGAGTACAGAAAGTACAGGAGCTGACGGTGAAATTATTATTGATGACCAAATAGTGCAAAATAAAGACTTAAATGCATTTACTGCTAAAGGAGTTCCAGGTGCAACTGCAGATATGTTCTATGAAGACGACCTATTAGTTTCATATATTCAAGTTGGCGAAACTGCTGACTCATTACCTTACCCAACTCAACCTGAATATATATTTTTACATTTTGGGATAAATCATCTAACTACAGACGATGCACAGAATGTAATAAATCTAGTAGAAACTCTATTAGTTAAATATCCGAAAACTCCAATATTTATTGCAAAGGAATGGCATGCGACTTCTGTATTAGCTGATTATCAAACTATAAATACAAATGTCGATGAATATAATAATATAATTGAAACATACTGTAATAAAACTCAATATGTTATATTCCTTGATATAGGTAACGTTCCAGACACTTCAGATGGGTATACATGCGCAGATAAAGCAAGTACACAAACTTATTATAATCAAGTAAAAAATGCAATAAAAAATAAAGTGATAGGATATACACCTTCAGAAGATACAAAACCTGAAGAAACTGCAAAGAATGTGGAGTACATTATGGAATTTAAAGATGATAAAGATTTCGGACTTGTAAAAAGTATATTCATTAAATTTTATTCAGCTGTATCTGATACATTTTGGGCTAAATATAAATTTAAAACACAAAAAGATACTGAACCAACAAAATTTACGCAATCTAATATAATATATTATGAAGGCGATGACTGTAGTAGCGGCGCATTAATATGTAAAGCAGATACTGAATATACAATTTTATGTTTAAGTAACCCAAATAGAGCTAACTCATATAATGGCAAAAAATATATAGGAGTTGTTACTGCTAATCATGGTGATGGCACATACACAGATTGTGGTGATTTTATAGGAAAAGATAAGATTATTGAAATCGGAGAAACTTATTGGGAAAATAGAGCAAAATTTGTATATAATACAAAAACTCCATTAACTTATACAAACCCACACGAGAACAAAACTAAATGGAAAGACTCTAATGGTAAATATCATATAGATTGCTCAACATTTGTAGCATTATGTTGTAAAGGTATTCCGTATACAGAGTCGCCTTATAGTAAAAAATGGACTTCACGAGATAAAAAAAGTTCAACAGTAGCATGGTCATTTAACCCAGGTAGATATGCCGCAGATATAGCTAAATACTGTGTATCAAAAGGTTGGGTAGCAACTGGAATTGACACAACTAATTGGTCAAATATAGAAAAAGGTGACTTCATATTTTGGGATAGAGACGGCAAAGATTTAAATAGATTTATGTCAGTTTCTCATGTAGGAATATGTAGCGGATTTGATGCTGACGGAGATGCAACTACTATTGAGGTTACTAATGTTGGTGATGTTGTATATAAACGTAAATTAAAAGATAATCAACCTGGCAAGGTTATATTAGTATGTAGAATAAGAAAGGATTGATAATATGGCTAATTTGGAACATATACTGGAATTAAATAATAAGTATAAAAATTCATATGGTCAACTAGAGAAAATTCTACTAGAAGTATTGGAAAAAGGAGAAGTTACTCAAACCGACCTTGAAGAAATGGAAAACTCAATGCAACAACAAACTGAAGACTACAACAAACTTAATGCAGCACAAAAACAAGCGCAAACTGAAAATTTACAAGAACAAATTGACGATTTACAAAATACTAAATTAGATATGAATATTGATACAGTTATTGACCTACTTACGAATGGCGGTAGAAGTACTGCCATTTCTGTAAGTGATGACGGCACAATTATTTTAAATGCAGGTAGTTTAGAAGAATTAAATCAAATAAAATTATCGGTTGATGAACAAAGAAAAAGAATTGACGGCGTTATAGCAGATACAGAAGTTGAACAACTTGACGGAACAAAAGTAAAATTAAAAGTATTATATTCTACATTATCACAAACAGTTAATGGCATTGAAACAAATGTAGGTACAATCGAAGGAGTAGCAAATGACGCTAATTCGAAAGCAGACGCAGCTATTACACAAGCGTCACAATTAAAACAAACTGTCGATGGCATTAAGTCTACTGTAACAAGCACCACTACTGTAGTAGATGGGTCTATAAAAGAGACATACAATGAGTTTTATTTATCAAATAGTAATACTACTACAACAGGGGGCACATGGGATAAAACTGCACCTAATCCACAGGCTGGTAAATATATATGGCTAAGAACTGTATATGTAACAAATAAAGGAGACAAAACGTATGGCAACCCCGCATGTATTACTGGAGCTAAAGGAGATAAAGGAGACCCAGGAATTCAAGGTATACAAGGAGAAAAAGGAGAACAGGGAATTCCAGGTAAACCTGGTAAAGATGGAGAAGGTAAAACATCTTATTTCCATATAAAATATTCTAGTGTAGAAAAACCTACTACAGCTGCTCAAATGTCAGAAACTCCTAATGTTTATATAGGAACTTATGTAGATTTTGACTCATCGGACAGCACTGACCCTAATAAATACACTTGGTATAGATTCCAAGGTTTACAAGGAGAACAAGGAGTACCTGGAGTTGGAACAAATGGGAAAACAAGTTATCTGCACATTAAATATTCTGATGACGGAGGAACAACTTTTACTTCAAACAATGGCGAGACTGTAGGTACTTATATAGGAACTTATACAGATTTTAATCAAAGTGACTCAAACGACACAAGTAGTTATACTTGGGCTAAAATAAAAGGTGAGCAAGGTGACGATGGAGTTAGTATTACAAATACAGCAATATATTATTTTGTGCATACATCAAAAACTAGCGCTCCAGATGTGCATGCTTCAGGTTGGACTAAAAATATGCCAGCATATGTGGAAGGAAAATACCTTTGGTATATGACGGAAATTACATATTCGGACAGAACAGTAACATACACTACTCCTGCTTATTTAAGTAGCTGGGAGGCTAAGCATGAGTCAGCGAAAGCAATTTCAGTAGCAAATCAAACTGCCGAGATGTTTCAATGGATAGTACAGAAAGGTTCAACTCAATCAAGTTTAACTTTGACTGATGCTACAATACAAGCAATAGCAAATTCGGATATAAAATTAAAAGCTAAGAACATTTCACTTGAGGGACTTGTTACTGCTAATAGTAACTTTAAAATATTAGCCGATGGTTCAATAGAGGCAGTTAACGCTAAATTTACTGGAGATATATTAGGTTCTACATTTACGAGTAAAGATGGGTCATTTAAAGTCGGCGATGATGGTAGAGTTGAAGTAGATTCATTATCTGTTAATAACGAAATATCAACTGATATATTAACAATTAATACTATTAATAATTCTAGATATCAACCTGTATTAGACGAAGATGTCACTATCACTATTGATAGTACAAGCGCAAATTCAGATGAATTTGACCATGGAAGCACTTATACATCATTATCTGATTTTCAAGAAGCTTGTCCAGCTAATTTAAATGGTCATGAAGTTACATTGATATTTGCTAGCAATTATGAAGGTAATTTGAATTTTACTACTCAAAATAACGGCAGAATAATATTAAACTTTAATAATCATACAATTAAAGGGTATTTATATTTCGGCATAAAAACTATGGAATATGAATTTGCGGATAATAATAATGGAGTTATAATGCCAAATAACGCTTACGTCGGAGATAATGGAAATTATTCAGTATTTGTATATAACACAAGTTTAAAAATTAAAGATGTAACTATATACGCAGGAAATGGAAGCGGCAATAATAGTGGTATTGAGTTTTCGTCTTTCGCGCAAGGAAAAATAGATAATGTTTCATTTGTAAATTGCTATAATGCAGTAAGAGCATATGTTCAGTCTAAAGTTCATTGTGCAGCATCTAATGGAACTACATCTTCTTATGCTTTTTATAGTTTATCAGGTTCAGATATATCATTAAGTGCCACAACTCAAGTAAGTAGAAAGTCTGGCACTAATCATTATAAAACAGGTTCTAATGGTATTATTCGTGCAGAAGGCGCAACATTCAATGGAACTACAATAAGTGGAACAAATACAAATACAGGTACATCAACAGAAACTAAAACTATCACACTAACTGCTGATTATGGCGACACTTATAGAAAAACAGTTTATAACAACTGGAAAAAAGACGGTACAGTTAGACAAGGTGATTATGGTTACGGTGATTGCGTAGGTTGTTGGTTCTTCGGTAATAAATTGAGTAATTATGCTAATAAAAATATTAGTAAAATAGTAATTACATTTACAAGACAAAGCGGAGGTAGTTCTGGAGAAGTTTTACATGGAGTAAAAACACATAACTATAGTTCAAGACCAAGTGGCACACCTTCATTTAATACTAATTTTAGTAAATCCGTGTCTGTCGGTGTAGGTTCAACTGGAACAATTACATTAACAAGTAGTACAGATATATCAAACTTCATGAAAGCAAAAGGAGTTGGACTTGTACCTGCATCACAAGATAAAGCACATTATTCAGTATGTTCAGGTACTTGCAAAATAAAGATTACTTATACAGAGTAAAAAGAATAAGGGGATATTAACTTATCCCCTTGTTTTTCATATAATTAATTAGAGGTGATTTATATGTCCGATATTGAAGTTATGTTAAACTTATACAAAAAACAATTAGCTGACACAATAGAAGAATGTAATCTATTCAAGGCTAAATATATTGTTTTACAGCAACAATATGAAAAATTAAAACAAGAAAAGGAGGAGAATGAAAAAGCTGATAAGTAGATATAGCCATAGATACAAATGGAAAATTCGCAACTAAAAAATTCGAAGAAATAAGTTCGCAATTTAAAAATATTGTGTACTAATCAAAAACTACTTACTATATATGTGTAGGTAGTTTTTTATTTATAGTTTTATACCTACTTATAATATAATATAAGTAACAAGGAGGTATTATTCATGGGAGTAAATTCTATTTTATATTTGGCAAGTCTCCTAACTGCGCTTACTGTAATTGTTACAACTTTTTTCAAAGTATGCAAAGCAATGAAAGCAGTATATGATAAAATTCATGAATTTCAAGAAATAATGGAAGAGAATACAATGTATACTTTAAAACTTGTTATTTTGAATGAAAATTTATCATTGGAGGAACGAATTCATGCAGGCGATAGGTATATCGAATTGCATGGTAACGGTTATGTACATTCAATATATGACCAGTTAAAAAAGGAGGTTGAACAACAACATGAGCATGATACAAGAGTTAATTAATCAAATAGCAGGAAATATTATTCAAACATTTCTAGCAGTCATAGTAGCATATATAGGTATAGTCGGAAAAAGATTATATCAAAAATATGTAAATACAGAACTGAAAAAAATTGTAGTAAAAGATTGCGTAAAAGCAGTTGAACAAATTTATAAAGATATTCATGGCGACGATAAAAAAGCACAATGTGAAAATCATATAGTCCAACTATTGTATGAGTATGGTATAACTATCACTCAAACAGAATTAGATATAATGATTGAGTCAGCTGTGCAAGAACTCAACAAAACTTTAAAAGAAGATAAAACAATAGGGTTTAAAAAATAGGAGTTGATAGAATGGGAAAAATAAAAAATCATAAATTAGTACATGGCAGTACTATTGGTCATGCAAGCGTTGTTGTTAAAGATTTAATGACTTCAGGTAAGGTAGTGCCAGGTTATTCATTAACACCTTCATATATTACAATTCACAATGTCGGCGACGATGATGTTCCAGGTGTGACATGGGATAAAGCATTACGTAATGCAAATAAATATGGTAAATCTGGAGGTTATAGAATAGCATCATGGCATGTTACAGTAGACTATAATAAAATATATCAAGAAATACCTTTTAACAAAGTAGCCTGGCACGCAGGCGACGGAGAATACGGAAAAGGAAATAGACATTCAATAGGTATAGAAAACTGCCAGTATTCACGTGATAAAACAAAACAAAAATTAGTCTGGGAAAATTGCGCAGCCTTATGTGTTGAACTAACAAAAGAATATTCTATACCAACTAAACACATAGTACAACATTACTATTGGACTAAAAAAGATTGCCCATATTTATTAAGACATAAACGCTTTGGGTATGACTGGACTTGGTTTATGAATTTAGTAAAAGGAACAAAACCTGTAGATACAGAATTCAAATCTTATGTAGTTCGAATAATAGTAGACGAGTTAAATATTAGAACAGGTCCTTCTACCTCATATGAAAAAGTTGGAGAACTTTATAAAGGCGACGCATACACAATAATAGAAGAAAAAAACAACTGGGGTAAACTTAAATCTGGAGCCGGTTGGATTTCTTTGAGTAAGAAATATGTAGAAAAAATATAAATACGAAATAGACCCGATATATTGGGTCTATTTTTTTATAAAAAAGTGAAAAAATTTACTCCAGATACTTGACTTATTACATACAAAAGTATATAATATAAGTATAAAGAAAAACAAATAAGAAATAAAAAGGTGGTATGAAAAATGAAAAAAAGCGAATTAGGTACATTAATCATAGGTAGTCAAATAGAAAATAAAAAGAACAACGAAGTTTTTACAATAAATAATATTACAGAAATAGACAGTAAAGTAAAATATCAATTATCAAATGATAAAACAATAACTGCTTCTTCAATGTTAAGATGGTACAATCTAGTACAACCTGAAACAGTAGAACAAGTTGAATTACCAATAGCACCAGTTGAAACAGTTGAACCTGAAACAGAACAACCTACTTCAGAAGTTGAAACAGTACAACCTGAACCTGTAGAACCTGATACAGTAGAAAAAGAAAAAATAGAACAATTAGTAGATGAAGAAGTTAACTCAGTTAAATTAACACCATTAGAAACTGAAGCTTTGTGGATATTAAAAACTAATGAATATGGTAATTGTTTCGATAGAAGTGATGGTATAGCAAGTACATGGGATTTCGTAGTTACTGAAAATATTAGTTGTGGAATACAAGGAGCAAAAGGTGTTTTAGGTAGCCTTGCTAGAAAAGGTCTTGTTATTATAGATACTGAAGGAGAATACAATACAAGCTCAAAACAATACGACCATAGTATTAGCCTTACAGATTTAGGTTATAAAGTAGGTCTTAAAGCATTAGAAACTTTTAACCCAGACAACATTAAACCAGTAGAACCTAAACAAGTAAATGTTAACACTAGCAACGATTTAGCAAACGAAATATTTGATTATTTCACAACTCAACAAAATACATTCACATTAAAACATAATACAGACCATTCAGTTATCAAATTAGGTCGCAAGAAATTAGTTGAAATATATGTTAGTAATACAGAAGTAACAGTTGCAGTTAGACAAGAACTATATAGTGAAGACGAACAAGCAAACTTAGATAATAGCAGAATTGTTAAAGACTATGCTTTCACTCTAAAATTCAAAGTACATTCATTAGATGAATTTAAAGCAGTTGTAAATCGTGCTAGCGTATATGTTCCAGTTAAAAAATAGTAACCTTTAACCCCTTCAAATTATGGAGGGGTTAATAAAAAAATTTTAATAAATTTATGCAAAACACTTGACTTATTACATACAAAAGTATATAATATAAGTATAAAGAAAAACAAATAAGAAATAAAAAGTAAAGGGGATATGAAAAATGATGAAATTTGAAGAAATAAAAACAATGGAAGTATTAGATTTAATAACAGAAAGCGTACAAGAAATAATAGACCAAACAGGTGAACAACCTACATTATATGCAGAAACAATAGCAGATGAATTAGCATACAGAGAAAATACAACATATGATGATTATTTTCTAGTATTAGTTGAAAAAGCATTAGACGAATTACAAACAATGGGACTTATAGAAGTTGATGAAAATAATAAAATAACAGTTTTATAATAAATATGAGTTAGGAGGTTCTCAACAAAAACCTCAATATAAAATAAAAAAGGGGATATGAAAAATGAATAAAATAATAAAATATTTAGAAGAAAACAACATAGAATATTCAAAAGCATTAACTAATAAATTATTGATAGTTAAAATAGGTGAGTATACTATAGAAATTTTAAAAGATGGTAAATTTTATATAGCACAAAAATATAAATATGGTCAAAAATGTAGTCCAGAAATAAGAAAAGATTTAAACTTTACATTAAGATTAATTAAGCATGAAGTAAGAAGAAATAACGGAGAATATAGCAGAGTATAAAAGGTAACAAATAAAGGGGGATATGTAAAAATGTTAGAAAATACTATATTTGAATTAAAAACAAAAATAGACAAAGACTTATTAATGACAGGAAAAATGATAGGTAGATTAAATGAGTTAATAGCTCAATACAATACAAACCTTACTATTACAGTAAGTCCTAAAGGTATATTTGCAGATAAAGAATTACATTATATGGTAACTACAATAAACAGAAAACATATAAAAATAGAACATATAGAAGTATTCGGAATAGAAGCTCAAAACAAACTAGATGATATATATGCTGTACTATATCAAGTATCTTGTAATCAAAATAAATTACATGAACTCAAACAAGTTCAATGGAAACAATTCGATGACACAAAAGCACTTATAACTGAGTTACAAGAAAAACACCTAAACTATGTAGAGCTAATAGCATGGGAAATGGTAAAAAGACATATTGTAAGCACATTGGAACAGGCACAAGATGTACTAAGACATTTATATAAAAGTGATACAATAAGAGAAACTAAAAGATTATATTCTTCATCTGATATAAAAATATTTGTAGAAATAGTTCCTATTACTACAATAGATGAGGAATGCAATTGTTAGGAGGTATTTTATGATAAAACTAAAATTTGATTTTTCACAAAAATTACAGTATAAACAGTCCCTCTACATCAAGGGGGACTATAATTCAAATATTTTAGATGTAATACATTCTTTTCAAACTAGATATTATCACCGCAATAGTAAATTATGGGAATGCAAAATAGACTATTTTCCAATAATACTTGATAAGCTAAAATTTGAGGATATTCAAATATGCGGTGAAGTGCCAAAGAAATTTGAAAAGTATTTAAAAATGCTTGATATATATGATGAACAAGATGCAGACTATTTGAGTAGAACAAAACCTTTCGAACATCAAATGGATTCTTTTAAATACGCCTTAACACATAATAAATTTTTATTAGGTGATGAGCAAGGGTTAGGTAAAACGAAACAGGCATTAGATATAGCAGTAGCACGAAAGCATAAAATGAGACATTGTCTTATAGTGTGTGGCGTTAACAATTTGAAGTGGAACTGGTACAAAGAAGTAGAAATACATACTAATGAAAAAGCACACATATTAGGTAGCAGAGTTAATAGAAAAGGAAAAACTGTTATTGGTAGCAGTGCTGAGCGCCTCGCAGACCTTAAACAAATACATGATGAATATTTTCTAATAACTAATATTGAAACATTACGAGACAAGAGCATACAAAGTCAAATCAAGAAGATGTGTAGTGATGGCATTATAGGAATGACTATAATAGACGAAATTCATAAATGCAAAAATAGTCAATCAAAACAAGGTAAAGCAATACATTGTTGTTGTTCTTATTATAGACTAGCATTAACAGGTACTCCGCTTATGAACAACCCAGTCGACTTATATAATGTACTCAAATGGCTTGAAGTTGAAAACCATTCGCTTACTTATTTCAAAAACTTATATTGTGAAATGGGCGGATTTGGCGGGTATGAAATTATAGGTTATAAAAACCTAGACCAGTTAGAAAATTCACTTAATAAAAATATGTTAAGGAGACGTAAAGAAGAAGTACTTGATTTACCACCTAAAATTTATACTGACGAGCTATTAGATTTAGATAGTTCACAAGATAAATTATATAGAGATGTCACTAATCAAATTATTGAGGATATTGATAGAATTATGTTACTACCTAACCCATTAACTGAGTTAATTCGATTGAGACAAGTTACTTCAAACCCGAACATATTAACTAGCAAAAATATTACTAATGTGAAGTATAATAGAATATTAGACATATTAGAGTCCACAACAGACAAAGTTATAATATTTAGCAACTGGACTAAAGTTATAAATCCACTATATATTAAGTTGAGTAGCTTAGGTTATAACCCCGCATTAGTTACTGGAGAATCTAAAGACCCAATATTAGAAATGAATAAATTTCAATCTGACAATACTTGTAAAGTGATATTAGGTACAACTCCAGCATTAGGTACTGGTTATACACTAACTGCAGCAAATACAGTAATATTTATTGATGAACCTTGGAGTAAAGCTATAAAAGACCAAGCAGAAGACCGATGCCACAGAATAGGAACAAAAGGAACAGTTAATATTATAACTCTAATTTGTAAAGATACAATAGACGAACGAATACATCAAATAATAAAAGACAAAGGCGAATTGTCTGACCGTATTGTAGACGGAAAAGCAGTTCAACCTTCAGATATAAAATTCTTAATAGGAGCGTGATAAAATGAAAATAATTGACGGTAAAAAATATTACACAACTTTCGAAACTGCTGAGCTATGTAATGTTACTAGAAATACTTTAATGAGATGGTATGAATACGAAGAAACAACAGGAAGAACATTATTGCCTCCATTTATTAGAGTTGGAGGTAATCATGCGAGATATTGGAGTGAAGACGACATTGAAAAAATATTAACTTTTAAAACAACTAAAGTAAAAGGAGAAATGAAAGTTATTTCCGACAAGTATAGTGGAAAATGTAAAAAATAGGCGACGTGCGACTGTCTCATAAGTTGTATGTTACTATTCAATAATTTATATATGTAAAGGAGAAAAATTATGAAAATAGGCGTTATACAAGACGAATATAAATTCGTAAAATTATTAGAAAGATGTAAAGAAATGAAAGACCAAGAAAAAGAGGTAAAAGCAGAAACTAAAAAACTGACAGACGAAGTAAAAACTGAATTTAAAAGTAGAGCTATAAATGAATATAATGTTCCAGGTGTTTGCTGTGTAAAATGCAACGACGTGGAGAGAACGTCTGTAAATGAAGAAAAGTTGATAGACATATTAAATAAAATAATTGATGCTCAAAGAGACGAGACAGTCGCACACAGCCTTAAACAATGTATTGAGTATAAGCCATGTGTTAATGAAAAGAAAGTTCAACAATTAATATATCAAGGTCTTCTAAATGTTGAGGACATAGCTCCTGCTATGGAAACTTCAATTCAAACAAGACTAACATTTAGTAAACCTAAAAAGGAGGCATAATATGTTTAAGGAATTACAATCTAAAAAGAATAGCAAACAAATTATACCCAATGAAAAGGAATATAAAATAGTTGAACACAAACTTCAATTAGCACAAGAACCTAATATGACTGAAATTAGAAAATGGTTTATCTTTAAGGCAGAAAAAATTTATGGCACTAAAATGCTAGGAACTCAAGTTATATACTGTAATAAGACATTGAATAAAATAAAAGAAAAATATCAATTTAATAACCTTGCACTAGCCGCAAAATTAGATGTATGGCTAATTAAATATAAACAATTAGGCTATGATGGCATATTCGATTTTTCTAAACTTAATACCGACTGGATATTGCATAACCTTGATGCTAATATTCCTAATTATAAAGGTAAGCATACTTCTTATCAAAATAATAATGTAAACCAAATAAATACTGTTAATCGCAGAATATAATTTTTCTAAAATTGCTCAACTCTTGTAATATCAACGGGTTGAGTATTTTGTAACAAAAAAGTTACAATATTGTAACTATTTTAAGGTTAACATTAACAGTCGCAAAAAGTATATTATATATAATTAGTTAAACAAATAAAACAAGTTAAAAAAATTAAAAAAAAATCTAAGCTGCGGAAGTTATTGTGCTAACGCACCTCAACTAATATTTAGAATTTTTTACTAATTCAGTTTACACTAAAACCTGTTATTAGTATATAATATATAAGTAATTAAAGTTTAAGATTTTAGTTACTTAATACAAATTATTTCTTTTATTGTATTACCCCCTTTCCACTTTAAGTACCTAATAATTATTAGGTACTTTTTTATTTATTAGTTAACAATTTTGTATCATATTAGTATATAATATATGTAAATACTTTATAGTAATAAAGTAAATCTCCCTTTTATTTTATTTATTTGTTTAAATACTGAGTTGAGGACTCCCCCTTCAACTCAGTATTTTTTATTGAAAATTTTTTAAATAAATTTATGCAAAACACTTGAATTATTACATAGGATAGTATATAATATAAGTATAAAGAAAAACAAATAGTAAATAAAAAGGTGGTAGGTAAAGATGATGAAAACTAAAAAAGGTTTAAAAGATATGAGAAAAGTATTAACAAAAGATTTATTAATAGAAGTATTAATTAGAGAAACTGAAATATGGGGTAGCTTAGATGTAGATGCATTACTTGGAGAACTTAGAACTCAATATAAAGTAAACTCTAAAAAATATCAAACATATTTAGGAGAATTAGCACTTGAAGGAAAAATCGAAGTAGAAGACAATATAATAACAGTTTTATAAGTAATATAAAAAGTTAACTAGAAATGGTTAACTTTTTTATTTAAGTTTCGTATATAATATATACAATTCATTAATAGTATTTTCTAAATTATTTTCAACCCTTTAGTGTCTGGTAAACACTTTAGGGTTATTTTTTTATATTAACAAAATATGTTACTTTTTATATATAAAATATGAGAGGAGGTTTTATATGATGTATGATGTAAAAGAATTTAAATTTGAACAAACTAAATGCTGGTTTAAAACAGTATGTGATAATTATAAGAGCGATATATGTAATTGCGGGTGTCCTTTATATTGTCAATATTATTATTTAGTAAATCTTGCTAATATACCTGAACAATTACAGTACCCAGAAAATCAAAAGTTGAGTGCAGGAGCAGACATAGAAAAATATCAATATTTAGCTAACTTAAAAGCAAATATTTTAGATTTTGTAACTAGAGGAAATAATTTATTTTTATATAGTAAATATTATGGTAACGGCAAGACAACTTGGAGTATAAAATTAATGAGTTCTTATTTTAGTAGAATATGGCATAATAATGGAACGCAATGCAGAGGTTTATTTGTGAATGTTGATGATTTTCTAATGCAAAAGAAATCCGCTATTTCAAAACGAAATGACCGACTATTACAAATTGAAGAGCTACTACCTAAAGTAGACATAGTAGTGTGGGACGATATAGGTTGTACAAAGTTGAGTGACTATGACCATTCAATACTATTTCCACTTATAAATAGTAGAATAAGTTCTAATAAATGTAATATATTCACATCAAACGTAATTGACGAAGAATTCGTAAATAATGTTGGAGGTAGACTTGCAAGTAGAATATTAGAAACATCAACAATCGTAGAATTTAATAACCCTCCACAACGTACTCCAAAGGAGGTTAGAATATGATTGAATTACAATGTATTAATAATATATTAGCCGAAAATAACATAGAAACATATTTAGAAGACGGTATCAATGAAGACTTTTTTCCTAGCTATACAAAAGAGTGGAATTATATATTAGACCATTATAAGAAATACGGCAAAGTTCCAGACCAAGCTACTTTTTTAGCAACGTTTACTGAGTTCGATTTAATTGATGTATTAGAACCGCCTAAATATTTATTGGAGAATTTAAGAGAGGATTATGTATTTAGACAGTCTGCCAAACTATTTAATGAGTCAGTTGAGTTATTAAAACAAAATGCTTTTGAAGGACTTAGAAATATATTATCAAAAGGAGAGAAATTGCTCGTCAGCAACTCTATCACACATGGAACTGACATTAATAATATTGTTAATCAAAAACTAGAAGAAATTAATAGTAAGAAGCGTATAGACGGTCTATTAGGAATTTCAACTGGCTTAAAAGAATTAGACGACGTACTTGGAGGTTGGTTACCAGGTGAGGAATTTGTAACCATAGTAGGTAGAGTCAATCAAGGTAAATCATGGCTATTACAAAAATTTTTAACTTCAGCACATAGTCAACATAAAAGAGTATTATTATACTCAGGTGAGATGAGTGCTATGCAAGTAGGTTATAGACATGACACTTTAGCCATGAATTATAGTAATAGACAATTAACAAGAGGTACGATTTCAGATTTAGAATTTACCAATTATGAAAATGATTTAAAGAAAAGAGCTAAAGAGCTAGAGCCTTTTATTGTGGTAACTCCAAAAGACTTAGGCGGCAAATATATGACAGTAAGCATGTTAAAAGCATTATGTAAAAAATATCAACCTGACATTATAGGAATAGACCAGTTATCATTAATGGACGATGAAAGACGAGGTGAGAATAGGAGATTACAACTTGCTAATATTACAATGGACTTATTCAGATTGTCAGAAGAACTAGGTAAACCTATATTAGCTGATGCACAGGCTAATAGAAATAAAACAAGTTCAGAAGAACCTGAAAACCCAGAGTTAGCAGACATTGGTGAAGCTGATGCAATAGGTCAAAATAGTAGTAGAGTAATTTCATTAGTTCAAACAAAATTAGGGTTATCGCTATTAGTCACTAAAAATAGATATGGCGAAAACAATAAAAAATTCATATACAGTTGGGATATTGATTTAGGTACTTTTAGGTTTGTTTCTGAAGAAGGTTCGCAAAAAGAAACTGAGTTGCCTTTTAAAAATGATAGAAATGATATTCCACAAGGTATGTCAAATCCAGTAGACGTTTTTTAAAAATTAGTTAACATAAATTTTATGAAATTGTATATAATATAAGTAAGAAAAGTAATTCCCATTATACTTTTCTCCTTATAATATATTTTATGAATAATAACCGCGAAAAGACTTCAACTCAAAAAGTTGGAGTCTTTTTATGTTAACAAAATTTATAAAATTTGTATATAATATATAAATTAAATAAGGAGGAATAAGATAAATGAAGTATAAAACAGTAGAAGGTAAAAATAGCAACAAATTAGATTTTGACCAGTATTATACACCTTATAATGTTATGGAATATTGTGTAAATAAATCAATAGCAACAATAGAAAATTTAGGACTTGAAATATCCGAATTTCTTGAACCTAGCGCAGGTGAAGGAATATTTAGTGACTACTTATATAAACGAGGATTGAATGTAATTGCTATGGATATTGAACCGAAAAATAATTATATAATTAAACAGGATTATTTAACTTGTAATATAGGATATAAAGCAAAAAGATTTATTATTGGTAATCCTCCATATGGTTCTAAATTTGCACTTGCAAGAAAATTCTATAATAAATCTTGTGAATTGGGAGATTATATATCATTTATATTACCCATAAGACAATTAAATAATACTCAACAGTTATATAAATTTGATTTAGTATATAGCGAAGATTTAGGTGAAATTAAGTTTTCAAATAAAAAATATGTTCATTGTTGTTTAAATATTTATGTTAGACCTAAAAAAGGCTTAAATAAAAAGAAAATCAATAAACTTAAAGATGTAGATATTATTAGACAAGATAGTAAAAACTACAAAGACATAGACTATGATGTTAGAATATGTAGTTGGGGAGATAGTACTGCAGGAAAGATATTAGCTGAAGGTGAACATTATAGTGGCGAATACAAGATAAAAATAAATAATATGGAATTAAAAAATGAAATTATAGATGTTTTAAATAAAGTAAATTGGAAAAAAGAAATAAATAATACATCAATGTGTTCTATAAAAAAATATCATATAATTGATATTTTAAAAAAATATATACCAAATATTTCATAATTCTATGCTGCTATTAATTATTATGAAGCTATAAGTTAATTGGGAGGAGATTATATGTTTAATGTAAACGGATTATCGGTTGATGTTGACGGAATGACATTATTAACCGATTTACAACAAGACTTGAATGTAAATGGAATTCAATTATTACATTCAATAAAACCTGTGAATGATAATATTATGATATCCTGTCCGTCTCATAAGTCTGGACAGGAACGAAAACCAAGTTGTGGAGTTTCATTAGTGAATTCGTATGAAAATGGAAAATTAACACCGGCAGGTACAGTACATTGTTTCACGTGTGGTTATACTTCAGATTTAGCAAATTTTATTTCATTTTGTTTCGGTTATCAAGACGGCGGATTATATGGTAATAATTGGCTAAAATCAAAATATAGAACTACTTTGACAGAAACAACTAGAACATTAGATTTGAATATAAATAGAACTAACACGATTAGCACTTATCCAACAATTCCGAATTCAGTATTAAATAATTACGCTTATTATTGTAAATACTTAGCCGACAGAGGCATAGACAAAGAAATTTGTAATAAATTTAGTGTGGGGTGTAGTCCAACTGAAATGCTAATAACATTACCAGTAAAAGATTTAAAAGGTGATGTTAAATTTATTCAAACAAGAAATATAAATAGTAAATTTTATAAAATACCACCTGGCATAAAGAAAACCGATTTTCTATTCGGTGGCTATGAATGTATTACAGGAAATTATAAAGTAGTTTGGATAGTAGAGTCAATATTCAATGCATTAACATTATGGCAATTAGGAATACCCGCAGTAGCATTATTAGGTACAGGTGGAGGTAAACAGTATGAGTTATTAAAAAAATTGCCAGCTAGGGAATATGTAATAGCACTAGATAATGACGAAGCAGGCAGAGAGGGGACTGCTAAAATTATTCAAAAATTGAATAACACAAAATTGCTTAAAGTTCTACAATATAGTTATAACGATACAAGAGACATTAACGATTTAGGTTCAGAAGTACTTAGCCTACCTTTAAAAAATATTTTATAAAATTTACTCAAAACTATTTACAAATTACATACTTTAGTATATAATATAAGTATAAAGAAAAACAAATAAAATAAATAAAACGATGGGGGTTTAATATTATGAAACAAAACATATTTTTCAATATAATGGATAATTTCACAGGTAAAAAATCTGTAGAAGAATTAATCAATGAATATCATACAGGTAACAAAGACGTTATAATAGCATTCGTATATGAAACAGGTTACGCTCAATTCAGTTCAATAGCAAACAAATTCTTAGGTGTTGATGAAGCTACTAAAGAATCTGTTATTTTGGAACAAATCTGGAAAGGTTTAGAAAATTACGAAATAGGAAGTAATGCTAAACTAACAAGTCTAATATGCACATATATTTATAATGAATTAAGACATTTAACTCAAGCAGAAAAAATGCAAAAGAGAGTATTAAATCAATGTACACATACACAATTATTTTCAGATTACTTTGTTGGAGATGACGACGAAGGAAGTGAAGACAAACATAGTTGCATGGGTCAAACAGACTCAGAAGACTTTGAGGAAGTTGAGTTGAAATATTATCTAGATTCAATCGACATGAATGATAATCAAAGAAAATTCTGCGACGCTTTAGTTGAAGGTTGTAAACCTACTAAATCTGCAGTAGCTTCTCAAATAGGTATTTCAAGAGCAGGCGCTAATGTAGTAGTTAAGGCGTTACAAGAAAAATTAATAGATTTAAAAGCAGTATAAGGAGGAATGAACATGGAATTAAAAAATTGGCTAGACACGCAGTTAGGTCAAGATATTTGGACTAGAAAATATCAAAATGGAGACGAGACATTCGACCAATGGCTTGATAGGGTATCAAATGGAGATGATGCTGTTAAAGATTTAATATTAAGTAAAAAATTTATATTCGGAGGTAGAATATTAGCATCAAGAGGAATTACCGACAGAAAAGTAACTTATAGTAATTGCTATGTATTACCTCCAGTAGGTGACAGTATAGAGGAAATATATGACACTAATAAATACTTAGCAAGAACATTTTCATACGGTGGAGGTTGTGGTATTGATATATCACAACTGAGACCCAAAGGTTCACCAGTTAATAATGCCGCGTTGACAACAACTGGAGCAGTTTCATTTATGGAAACATTCAATAATACTTCACAAACTATAGGACAAAAAGGTAGACGTGGTGCATTAATGATAAGTATGGACGTAAACCATGCGGAAATTGAAGATTTTATAAATGCAAAAACTCAAAATAAAAAATTAGAAGAATGTAATATCTCAGTAAGAACAGATAATTTATTCATGACTAGAGTTATAGCAGGAGATGGTAATGCTAATGAGTTAATGTATAAATTAGCTGAAAATAACTGGAACTGGGGAGAACCTGGCATGTTATTTTGGGATAATATTAACAAAGAAACATTATTATCTGAATATATTAAGAATGGTGAGTTTGAGTTTGCAGGAGTTAATCCGTGTTTAGTAGGTGATACACTAATACAAACTATAGAAGGTGCTAAACCTATAAAAGATTTAGTAGGAACTCAACCTTATGTTTACTGCATGAATGATGAAGGTAAATTAATTATCAAGCAAGCAAGTAAAGTATGGAAAACTAGAGAAAATGCAGAATTAGTTGAAATTAATTTTAATAGAGGAAAATTAATTTGTACGCCTGACCATAAAATATTTACTAGAAATAGAGGTTGGGTAAAAGCAGTAGATTTACAACCTAAAGATAAATTAAATGGGTTAGAGTTTAGCAAAGGTAATGAAATAGATGAAGTTATTGAACTAACATCTAAAAACTTTATAGTAAAATCAGTTACAAAATTAAATTATACTGCTGATGTGTATGACATGACAGTTGAAGGAGTACACAATTTTATAGCTAATAATATAATAGTTCACAACTGCGCAGAAGAGCCATTGCCAGCTGGAGGTAGTTGTTTATTAGGTTCACTTAATTTAGCAGAATTTGTAAAAGACCCATTCGGCAAGAGACCTGCATTTGATATACCTAGTTTTAAACAAGCTATAAAAGTAGCAATACGAGCATTAAATCAAGTATTAGACGAGGGGTTACCATTACACCCATTACAAATACAAAGAGACTCAGTTGCAAAATGGAGACAAATAGGTCTTGGCATTATGGGATTTGGCGACATGCTTATCAAAATGAGAATTCCTTATGGAAGTGATAGATGTTCTAATTTGATAGCAACAATAGGTATGGCATTATGTAATGTTGGACTCCAAGAGTCAGCTTTACTTGCAAAAGAATTAGGTACATTCGAAGCATACAATGAAGACTATATACTTAATTCATTTTATATGCAAAGCAAAATAAAAGAAGGCGTAATATATGAAGAAACTATTGACTTAATAAAAGCTTATGGTCTTAGAAATAGTCAATTATTTACAATAGCACCAACAGGTAGTATAGGTACTATGTTCGGTGTATCAACTGGAGTCGAACCTATATATGATGTCAACGGTTTTGCAAGAACAACAAAATCATTAAACGCTGAGGATAAAGTTTACATGGAATACCCAAATATTGTGCAACGAGCAATTGAAGCTGACGATATCGACATGCTAAATAATAAACCGGCATATTTGATAGGAGCAAAAGACCTAGACTTTATGAGTAGAGTAAAAACTCAAGCCGATTGGCAAGTGTGGATTGATGCCAGTATTTCAAGTACTTTAAATTTACCTAAAGAGTCTCCAGTTGAAGACGTATTTAAATCATATGTTGCCGCACATGAATTAGGTTGTAAAGGCTTGACTGTATTCAGAGACGGCTGCAAAAAAGAAGGTATTTTAAAAGGAGTAGCTAAAGAGGAAAAACCTGAACCTACTCAATTAAATGCAATTGACACCGACATAAATCATTGTATTGCATTTGGCAGTAAACTGCAAACAGGTTGTGGAAGTTTATGGATGACCATATATTTCCATAAGAAAACTGGTCAATTATGCCATATATTCTTAAACAAAGGAAGTAAAGGCGGTTGTAATAGTTATATGGTAGGTTTATCAAGACTAATATCATTAGCTGGTAAAAAAGGAGCAACTGTTGAAGAAATTGTTGACCAACTAAAATCTGTTGTGGCTTGTCCTTCATTTGTAAGTAGAAAAACAACTGAAGTAGGTATTAGTGACGGCAGAAGTTGTGCAGAGGCAGTAGGTAGAGAGTTGTTAAAATTACATGAGCAATTTAAAATAAATTATCTTAATCAACCTGAAATTACTCAACTTAAAATTGGTAATGAGGTAAAAATTGAAATTGCAAAATGTCCAGAGTGTGGTGCAGAATTAAGTCATACAGGTGGCTGTATTAATTGTTATAATTGCGGTTGGACAAAATGCGATTAGAGGTGATAGTATGATAACACCTGATACAATTATAATAATCTTAACGATATTTGTAATAAGTTGCATAATATGGGCATTATATTAGTTAACAAAATTTAGTAAGAAAAATATATAATATACAAATAAGAAATTGGGGAGGTAAATAAAATGATTGATATAACTAGAAAGGATTTAAGTAAACAATATCCAGTTTATACAAAAGCTGGCAATATATGGAAAAATAGAATAAACTGGAATAGCATATTAAAACCTGGTACAGTTATATCAACTCATTTTGGAATATTTACCTTTGTGAGTACTTATAAAGAAAACAAAGTATGGTATATTATATTATCTGACGGTGTTAATAATTATACAGTAAAAAGACAACAAGCGAGAAATAATAAAAAACTACCTAAAAATTCTAAAGTACAACAAATAATTTATTTAGCTAATGTAGATATACTAGACTCATTAATCGCAGAAGTAACAGAAGTGCGAAAAGCATATAACAGGAAAAATTCAACTAAAGCAGATGAGCAACCTCTTAGCAATGATATACTTCAAAAATTGTCTTACATTTTAGATATATTAGGAATTGATGAAGAACTTTATAATAATTATAAAAGACAATTAGTAAATTATTATCACCCAGATAAAAATAAAAATGCAGACCCTTCTATAATGGAACTGCTAAATTTTTTATTTGATATGTACCGACATTCTAAACAATTTATAAGAAGGAGTTGGGTGAGTAATGCGATTTAGAATAAGAACTAATAGGAATAAACCAGTATATAGAGTATTCTATGGTTTAAATAAAAATTCTTTAGAGATTCCATTAAAAGATTTAATAGACGCAGTGCCTAAAAATGGTTCAAGAATATTTGGACTGGAAATATGGTATGGAAATATGAAAACTAACAGAGGTTTTATTGAATTAAGGAAGAGCAAAAACAGAGTCCATGGAATATCAACATTTAGTGATAAAGATGCATCAGGTAATTATTTAGAAGGTAGCAGTGCTTTTAGTAGTGTTGAAAATGGGAATATGACAATGTTAGTTATGAGTGATAATAGATTAAATTCACCTTATTATAAATATGTAATGGAAAATAATTTAGTCGCTTATACGAATAGAAAACAGAAAAAATTATTTTAAAAAACAAAGTTAACAATATTTACTAAAATAAATATATAACATACATAACCCAATAGAGGGGAGGGTTATAAAATATATCCCCCTAGCTTAAAAACTTATACACTTATACAAAAACTAAAAACAAGGAGGAACATAAAAATGGCAAAAATAGGAATTGGAAATGCAGGTAAATATCAAAGTTCAAGTAACGGAGGTTACTTCAGTTTAAAAGATGACGGAGATAGCGCAGTAGTTAGATTTCTTTATAATCAACCTGACGGTTCAGACATTGATTATTTTTTAGTACATGAAGTACAAATTGACGGTAAAAAACGTTATGTTAGTTGTAACTCAGTAGACGAAAATGGAGAATCTCACCCAGACGATTGCCCATTATGTAAAGCAGGCAATAAACCTAAAGAAAAATTATTCTTACAACTTGTAGCATCAGATAACCCAGACTCAGTTCAAATATGGGAGAGAGGTTCGAGTTTTGTATCAAAAATTATAACTTATTTAAATGAATTTGGCAACTTGTCAGCAGTAAAAATTAAAGTTATAAGACGAGGTAAAAAAGGCGACCAAAAAACTCAATATGAATTTATGCCAATGGGTAAAGACGATATAAAACTTGAAGACTTACCTCAAAAACAAGAACTTGAAGGAAGTCTAATAATTAAAGCAAATATTGATGAAATGAATCAAATAATAGCAGGAACTTATACACCACAACATGCAGCACAACAACATCAAATGCAAGAACAACAATTTGAGCCAATGCATCATGCTGAACGTGGAACTAGAACTACAGCACCAAGTGATGTATTTTAGGAGGTGATAATATGGAATTAAAAGATACAGTAGATTTAATGTTAAGTGGAAACTATATGGAAAGATTTTTAGCAGAATATCATCAACTAAATAATAGAATAGCTGGACTACAAAGAATGTTAAAAGGTTATAAAGAAGGAACTTTGGAATTTACTCCAAATTGTCCATATAGAATATTATATGAACAATTAATGTATATGAAAGCATATAGAGATGTATTAGAGGCACGAGCAAAAATAGAAAATATAGATTTAAGTGTTGACGCAGTATTTTAAAACGATAACCACCTCAATTAAGAGGTGGTTATTTTATAAGGAGGTATAATTATGGGAAGAATTGGCGACATGTTCTGTAATGTTAGTGCTAGAAAAACACAAGAAGCACAAAAGAAAGCACTTGAAATGTTGAGTAAAAAATCAAGTAAAAAACAAGTTGCAAAAGTAGTACCGAAAAGTATTAGTGGAAAAGTGCAACTTGCAAAAGAAATGTCTAAAGAAGTATTCGCAGATAAATTAGATAGACTAGAATTATTAGACAATGAGAACAAAATTAGAGAATATATAGACTGTGCTATTACAAATGGCATAATAGCAGTTGATACAGAAACAAATGGCTTAGATAGAATAGACGGAAAAATAGCAGGCGTATGCTTATATACACCTGGACAAAAAGGAGTATATATTCCAGTACGACATGAGAGTTTCATGACAGGTATAGAATTAAAAACAAATATATCGCCAGAGTTTATGCATGAACAATTTGAACGAATGAACAAATCGAATATAAAATATGTATTGCATAATGCTAAATTTGATATGCATATTCTTTGGTGGATGCTTGGAATTAAAATAATTCCATACTGGGATACGCAAATAGGTTCACAACTTTTAAATGAAAATGAACCGCATAAACTAAAAGTATTACATAAGAAATATGTAGATAATGCAGATGAAAATAGTAAAGTTGCATCTTTTAACTCATTATTTAAAGGTATTGAATTTAATAAAGTACCGCCAGATATTGCTTATATGTATGCATCATTTGACCCAATAATGACCTATGAATTATATCAATTCCAGTATGATTTTATTGATATTAACGGAAAATACTGTAAGGAAAAAGGTTTAGAGAGAGTCGCAGAAGTATTTCGAAATATAGAAATGCCACTAATACAAGTAGTATTCGAAATGGAATGCACAGGCGTTAAAATAGATACAGAGTTAGCCGACAAACTAAAGGCACAATATACAAAACATAAAGATGCGGCAGAAGAAAAATTCAATTTAGAAATAGAAAAATTGAACGATAAATTCGATAAACTAATGATAAAAAACCCAGCAGCTTATAATAAATTATTTAAAGACGGAATACGCAAAGTAAGTATAAGTTCACCTACTCAGTTGGCTATTTTATTTTATGATGTATTAGAATTTGAAAGTCCAGACAAAAAATCACCAAGAGGAACAGGTGAAGCTATTTTAAAATCATTTAATCACCCATTAGTAGACAGCATATTAGAATATAGAAGTATGAGTAAATTATTGAGTACTTATATAGAAGCAATACCTCAACATATTGCAAAACGAGATAATAGACTTCATGCTAATTTTAATCAATATGGAGCAAAAACAGGTAGATTTAGTAGTAGTGACCCAAATTTACAAAATATACCATCTCAGAAAACTACATTAAGTGACGGAACTGTAATAGACGCAGGTCATGATATTAGACAAATGTTTATAGCAGGAGAAGGTCAAGTAATAGTAGGGGGAGACTTTTCACAACAAGAACCCAGATGTCTAGCTCATATGAGTGATGACCCACATATGTTACAAGCGTATTTAGAAGGAAAAGATTTATATGCTACAATAGCATCGAAAATATATAAAATGCCATATGATGAATGTAAAGAGTTTCGTGCAGACGGAACTGTAAATCCAGATGGTAAAGCTAGACGTACAAGTGTTAAGCCAGTATTACTTGGACTTATGTATGGTAGAGGTGTGCCAAGTATAGCTAAGCAAATGAAAATATCAACTCAAGAAGCACAAAAGATAATTGATGACTTTTATGCTGAGTTTCCTAAAGTAAAAGAATTTGTAGATTTCGCTCAAACCTTTGCAAGAGACTATGGGTTTGTAGAAACCGCTTGGGGTAGAAAAAGAAGACTGTCTGATATGCAATTACCTCCAATAGAAATAAAACCTTGCATAAAATCGTACAGCGACAATTTTGACCCATTCGCATTTGATGCTACTGAGTCAATACCTCAAGATGATTATGTGCCAGACGAAGTGTACAGAAAATATTATACATTATTAAATAGAGCTAGAGGTAGACAACAGCAACAAAAAGTAAAAGAACTAGCAGAACAAGAGGGTTATACTTTAAAAGATAATAGAGGTTTTATAGAAGACGCAAAAAGACAATGTGTAAATAGTATTATTCAAGGTTCAGCCGCAGACATGACCAAGCTAACAATGATAAAAATTTTTAATGATGAAGAACTCAACAAACTTGGATATAAATTAATAATTCCAGTTCATGATGAAGTTTTAGGAATATGTCCAAGAGAAAATGCGAAAGCAGTTCGAGATAGACTAGAGTATATAATGGTACACATTGTAGACGGAAAATTTAAAATACCTATGAAATGTGATATTGAAGTAACAGAGAGATGGTATGGTGAAGGAATAGAAATATAGGAGGTATAAATAATGTTATTTGATTATTCTGAAATAAAAGGTTATACTAGATTTAAGTATAACCTAGAAAATGTAAAAATTGCTACTGAGTTAATACAGGCACAACCTTATATGCTTTATTCATTTTCAATAGCAGAACTATTTAGCTATTATGATAGTGATAGAAGAAGACTTTATATTAATAAAGACTATAAAGAAACTGGAGATATAATTTTAATATCAATTACTGGAAAATATAGTAAAAAGGCAGAGATGATTTGCCCATTATGTAGTAATGAAAGGTTGTATAAAGAAATGAAAGCAATACCTATGCCAGTTAAAATTTCATTTGTACCTGCAGAACAATCTAAAGAATTTATTACTCAATATAAAGATACACAAAGAACTAGAACTGCAGGTGACTTTGTGTACGACTTAGAAGACATTTCTAAATTGCAAGGTGGAAAGTGGCATAGTAGTAGAAAAAAGGTAAAAAGAGCACAAAAGAATTTAACTTGGAGATATGCGACATATGAAGACTATGACTTAATAATGAATTTTTTACAAACCTGGCTAAATGACTGTAAAAGTACAGAACGCTTATCAAGACCGGCAATAGGTAGAGATAAAAATTTAATAAACTTCATATGGAAGAATAAGCTATTAGAAAAGAACCCATTTTATATAGTATTAGTATTTTATGAAGGAAAACTAGACGCAATTAATGTTACTGAGTTATCATTATTTAATAAAGAGTGGCAATTAGGTATATTGGAAAAATCACTCCGCCAATATAATTTGAGTGGCTTTTATGTAGGTTGGTTATGTGAGGATATTGGTTATCATGAAGGTAGAAAATTTGATAATGCATCAGGTCCTTATCACGACATGTATAATAAAGACGGAATTAATGACCATAAAATGCTATTTAAGCCTATAGATTTTTATTACTCATACACAATAGAATTTAAAAAGAATTCTAAAAAATAGTTAACATTATATTGTAAAAATTGTATATTATAAGTATGTGGAGTAGTTTTCCTAATCCTACTCCACTATAAAAATATTAAAACAGGAGGTTCTAAAATGGACGAAATGAAAAGATATGGAGTTGTAAATGACTTCAAGGAACAAATGGAAGTTGTATTATTAAGAGGTACTGGGTGTGAATGGGCTCAATGTAATTTCTGCGATTATTGTATTGACCATGATAAAAATACAGAAGCAGACTATCAACTTAATGCAAAAGTATTAGACAAAGTTACTGGCATACACAATAAGTTACAAGTAATATGCAGTGGAAGTTTCGTAGAACTAGATAGTAAAACTATTGAGTATATTCACAAAGTAGTAACTGAAAAGAAAATATCAACTGTAATATTTGAAGGACATTATATGCACAGAAAATTTATAAAATTTATGAGATTAATTTTTAGTGGCATAAATCTAGAGTTTATAGTAGGCGCAGAAACTTTTAATTTATTCAATCGTGAAGCTATATTGAATAAAGGAATGGGAGTTGCAAGTCCTCAAAGTATTAGTAAATATTTTAATAGAACTAATTTATTATTCGGTTGGAAAGGTCAAACATATGAGTCTTTCTTGGAAGATGTTGAATTAGGTCTTAAATATTTCGACAAAATTTGTATTAATGTATTTACTCCTAATACAACAAAATTTGAGCGAGATGAAAAATTAGTACAACAATTTTATAATTCTACTGAGTTTCAAGAATTATTAGCAAATCCTAGAGTAAGAATAATTGACGACTTAAATCGAGATATTACAGATACATTCGATTTAGTCGGAGAAAAATTGTCTAAAATAGGAGGTACTAAATAATGAAAATAACAGTAAAATCAATGTGTAGAATAAGCATAGTAGCCGCACTTTATTTTGTAATAACAATGGTATGTAAACCTTTTGTATTCGGACCGATTGAATTCAGATTATCCGAAATGTTAAATTTCTTAATGTTTATAGACCCAATATATATAATAGGAATTACACTAGGTTGTGCATTGAGTAACTTCTTTACATTTGGAGTTATGGACGTTTTTATAGGTTCAGCTTCTACATTCCTTGTAGGTGTTCTAATGTGGAAATCCAAAAGAATGTGGACAGGTATAGTATACGCTACATTAGGAACAAGTGCAATTGCTTGGGAATTATGGTTTTTCTTTGGATTACCATTTTGGTATCAATTTGCTGTTGGAGCATTTGGTGAATTTGTAAGTATGGTACTTGGATATATTGTAGCTGTAAAATTATTCAAGAATGAAGGTTTACTAAATATATTTAGATGTACACCTGGCAATAATAAAGAAGTAAAATATTAGAAAAAATATAATGAGTAGGGTTAACAACCTTACTCATTTTTTATATATAACATACATAAATAAAAAAGGAGGAAAAAAGATATGGATTTGTATTTCGCAGGACAAGGTCAAATAGCATCAGACGTATTTATAGCACCACTTCATGTTAATAGACTTTATTCATTTTTAGACGGACCTAGAGTAATTAATAGGTGGATAGGTCTTACAGAAGGACAAACAGACTCAAAATTATTTTTAGACTCAGGTGCATTCTCAGCTCACACTAAAGGGAAAACTGTTAATGTTGATGAATATATTGCTAGAATAAATGAGTTAGACGAACATCTTACATTATATGCACAACTTGATACAATCCCAGGTGAATATAAAAAACCTAAAACTATACAACAGTTAAAAGAAGCGCCTGAATTGAGTTGGCAAAATTACTTATATATGAAAGACAAAGTAGCAAGTAGAGATAAATTGCTACCTATATTTCATCAAGGAGAAAACTTTAAACATTTAAAAAGAATGTTAGAATATCGACATGAAGACGGTGAGCCAATAAAATATATTGGAATATCACCTGCCAATGATGTTGTAACTAAGTATAAAGATAAATGGTTTGCCCAGGTATTTGGAATTATAAAAAATTCCAGTAACCCAAACGTAAAGACGCATGCATTTGGAATGACTTCAAAATTGCTGTTAGAAAAATACCCATTCACTTCTGCCGACTCAACTGGGTGGTTAGTGCATGCTCGTATGGGAACATTACATTTCGGTAAGAACAATATTGTAGTGTCTGATAGAAAAACAGATGACCCAAATTTTTATAAAAATTTAGGACCTGAAATGGTAAAAGCATTTGAAGATAAAGTTGAAGAACGAGGTTTAGACTTGGACTTGATGATGACTTCTTGTCATTATAGAAGTAGATGGGAAGCATTAGAATTAATTGACTGGCTACAAAATTATGAGTATAAAGGTAGTACAAAATTTCAAAAACGATTATTTTAGAGGAGGTATTTTCTATGAAAATAAATACAAGTAAATTAAAAAATATGTTAGGTCATGTCACTAAAATAAAACCCAACCCATTATTAGAAATATCTAATTATATACAATTAGTATGTGACAAGGAAGGGTTAAAAATAAATGCAACTGACGGAGATAATCATATAACTGTATTTCAAGATAACGAAACAACTGAAGAACCTGTTGAGTTCATAATTAAAACTGACCAATTTGTCAGCTTAATAAATAAAACAACAACAGAAACCGTTACGCTTACCAATAAGGAAACTTATTTAGAGGTAAAAGGTAACGGAACATATAAAGTTGAATTAGTTCAAGGTGAAGTATACCCAGACCATAAAATAGAAACTAACGGAGCATTAAAAATAGAGGATTGTGTTACGTACAACCTAAAACATGGAATAAGCGTAGGTAAAAATGTTAAATCACAAACTGCGGCAGACGGGTGTTTATTTGGGTATTTAATTAGAAGCAATCATATAATAACAGCTGACGCAATAAAAGTTAATGCATCAGATTTTGAATGTGAAGGACTAGAAGTATTAATACCACCTTCTTTAGCAAATTTAATTCCTACATTAGACGAGGAAAAAGTTAATATTATTTTAGATGATAGTAATAATGCAATAATGTTTGAAGGTAAAAATATAGTAATAAGTGGGACATTAATGGAAGGCGTTGAAGAATATCCAGACAGTATATTACCAATGATAGAAGAAACTCAACCTAGTTTATGTACAGTTGATACACAAGAACTATTAAAAGCATTAGATAGAATAGGTTTATTCGTTGATGTATACGATATGAATACTTTACAAGTAGCATTTGTTGGCGAATTAATAACTTTACAAACAACAGGAGGTTCAATAGAAAGTGTAGCCACAAAAGATTGTCCAACTCATACCGATATAGTTTATCCAGTAAATATTAAATTCTTATACGATTTAGTTTCTTCTGTAGATTCTCCAACTATCGACATTGAGTATGGAACTCCAGATTTAATCAAAATTGTATCTGATAAAGATAAAATGTTGTTATCAACCTTAGATAATGAATAGGAGGTATTAGAATGGCAAAGTTAGGTTCACTTGCTAAAATGATAAAGCAAGCTCAAGAAAATAAAGTTGCAGAACAATTTATCGAAGACCTAACTTATACCATAGAGGAAGAAGACAGGGGTTCGGTTCGAACTCCTACTCAATCTTTTAAACCTTCAGGTATAAGTGGGTGTACTAGAAGTTTATATTATCAATTAACTGGCGTGGCACCAGACGACACAGACGCAGGAGTTAACTTAGTAGGTATATGTGAAAGCGGCACCGACAGACATGAACGTATTCAAAATTATATTGCTAAAATGAGTAAACATGATATTAATTGTGAATGGCTCGATGTAGGAGAATATTTAAAAGAAAACAAAGTAACAGACCCACAGGTAATAAGCAAAATTGGGAATGAAACAAAATTATATTCAAAGAAATATAACATGCGTTTTATGTGTGATGGGTTAATAAAATATAATGGTGAGTATTATATAGTAGAAATAAAAACAGAGTCAACTCATAAATTCAATCGTCATACAGACGCATGGGCAGACCATAAATTACAAGCAACTTGTTACTCAATGACAATAGGTGTACCGAAAGTAATATTTATTTATGAAGACCGAGATAACTGCACTAAAAAAGGTTATCTAGTTGAAATAACTGAATTGATGAAAAATAGAATAGAAAGCATAATTGATTATGTTAATACTTTCGTAATGAATAAGGAAGTTCCACCTAGGGAATTAGATAAATGTAAATATTGCGATTATCAAAATCAATGCAGAAGAGATGGTGAATAATATGAATGACGGAAAAAGATGGGAACAAAATTTTAAAGACAGTTTAGGTTTAAGCTGTATTAGACTATATGATACAACTAATGGTTTTTCAGGTGTTAGAAATCCATGCGATTTTATTTATTACCGCTACCCATACCAATATTTATTTGAGTTAAAAAGTACAAAAGATAAATCTTTATATTTAAATATGGAAACAACAAAAAGACAAATTGACTCATTGATTGAACTTGGAAAAATAGACGGAATATTAGGTGGGTTATGTGTTGAATTTAGAGAAGAACAAAGAGCATTTTTTATACCTGCCGTTGTATGTAGAGAGTTCTTAGAAATAAGATGTAAAAAATCAATTTCAATTAGAGATTGCGAAGAACATGAATTAATAAGAGAAATACCGTTAGACTACAAAAGAACAAATTGTGCTATAAATAAAGTAGAATTTGACGCTGTAATGTCAAGCCTTATGTATCATCTGAGATGGGGTGGAAAAGAATGCGCCTACCGTTAATTCAAAAATTAGATGCAGATACATTGGACATAATTGATACAGTAAATAGCATTACTAAAAAGTATACTTCAGAATTAGATAAATGTATAAATGAAATACAAGAATTGTTAAGTAATGGGGAGGACATTCCTCCCCAACAACTTAATTATTATATAACTATATTGCCAATATTATTATATGATGTAACTGGCAAAATAACAGAATTAGGTGTAAAATCAGACGCGGCTAAAATGCAAAGACGAACTGTATTCAATGATGCCTATGTACAACAGACGCACGGAACAGTTTCTCAGAAAACTTCAGTAGCTCAAAATCAATCAATGAATGAGCAATTCGTGGAAGATGTAATGTTGCGAGCATACAAAGAATGTGCAAGTAAAATAGAAATAGCAACTATATTACATTCTAGTCTGAAAAAAGTTCAAAGTTGGAAAACTTCAGAATTGGAGATAACTAGAAATAATATTTTAAGATAGGAGGTATTATAATGATATTATATAAAGTAAAAGGTAGAACTATTTTAAATGATACTAAAATAGATAAAGACTTTACAAATGAAAAAGATGCAATTGCATATATTAAAAAAATGGGAGCGCGTCAAGGAGTAAATGCACAAATTGTTAAAATAGACGACAGTCATGAATATAGATATTCATATAATTCCAATAGGGAAAAAGTTATTAAACTATTAGACACTTATGGTATATCATATGAGTTAGACGATGGCTTGAATATTAAAATAACATTTTAAAAGGAGGTAAAATTATGTATTCAATATTAGAAACATTAGATAGACAATTACATGGGTTAACATTATTACAATTATTAAAATTCTAGGAGGTATATATAGTGGCAAATAAAAAAGTAAAAATAAAAACAATAAGACCAAGCGCTCAGTTACCTGTAAAAAATAATGGTAACTGGTATGATTGCTTTGTTAATAAAATTTCATTAGTTAGAGGTGACAAATTACAAAAGTCTTTTAACGAAAATGTATTTGATAATGTAGATGAGTTGAGTGTTATTACTCCAATAAAATATAAAAGAGGTGATGTTTTAATATGCAGTTTGGGTTTTGCTATGGAACTAGGTAAAGGTTATGAAGCTCATATTATACCTAGAAGTAGTACATTCGCTAAAAAAGGTTTGATATTAACAAATAGTGTAGGTCTTATTGACTCTAGCTATTGTGGCGATGAAGATGAATGGGTCGCAGTATTTTATGCAACTAGACCAGGTAGCATAAAAGTTCATGATAGACTGGTACAAATGACAATACAAAAATCTAATCCTAATGTAGATTTTGAAGAAGTTGACTCATTAAATAATCCAAATAGAGGAGGTTATGGTTCAACAGGTCAATAATAATTTTAGCCCTTGCAACTTTACAGTTGCGAGGGTTTTTTATATATAACATATATAAAGAATTATAAGGAGGTAGCTATATGAGAAACATAGATTTAAAAATGGCAGAGCTTAATAAAAAATTCAAAGCTCAAATAATCAACCAAGGAACAGACATAATAGAAGTAGCAAAAATACCATTTAGTTCACCTACAGCTAACTGGATGACCTATGGCGGAATTCCAGTAGGTAAAATAACTGAGTTTTTCGGTGGCGAAGGTGGAGGTAAAACAACTTCTGCATTAGATATATGTGCAAATGCACAAAAGAAATTTAATAAAGTATTTGAACAACATAGAGAAAAAGTGTTAGACGAAATAGAACAACTTAAAGAAAAAGATACTAAAGAATCTAAAAAGAAAGCAGATAAATTGATGTCAGATTTAATGGAATATGTAGAGCGAGGTCCAAGAGTAGTTGTATATATTGATGCAGAACAAACGCTTGATGTACAATGGGCACAACTATTAGGAGTAGACACTGAAGCAATGATATTAGTTAGACCTCAAGAACAAACCGCAGAACAAGTATTACAAATAGCAATTGATTTAATAGCAACTGGAGATGTTGGATTATGTGTGCTTGACTCAATACCAATGTTAGTTTCTCAAAATATATTCAATGAAGACATGGATAAAAAATCATATGGCGGAATATCTCAAGCATTGACAGTATTTTGTAGTAAAGTTACTCCGCATTTAACTCAACAACAATGTGCATTTATTGGAATTAATCAAATAAGAGAAGATTTAGCAAGTATGTATAATACCGTATCAACTCCAGGTGGTAAAATGTGGAAACATGCTTGCTCATTAAGATTGAGATTTAGAAAAGACACACTACTTGATATGAATAATGGCGAATTAACTTCAAGAGCTGAAAACCCAGCAGGTAATAGAGTTGGTATTGAAATTGCAAAAACTAAGGTTTGTAAACCTGATAGAAGAATTGGTTATTATACTTTAAATTATACTGAAGGCATTGATGTATTAGCAGACATAATTACCGTAGCATTACAATATCGAATATTGAAACAAGGTGGCAGTTGGTATTACTATTTAGATGAAGAAGGTAATGTTGAACTAGACGCAGAAAACAATGAAATAAAATTTCAAGGTAAAGCCAAATTATTAGACGAATTAAGAAATGATGAAGAATTCAAAGAAGATGTTATATCTAGATTAAATAAGGTGATGTACAATGAAAACAAATAATTCCGAATTAATTCAAGAACTGGTTATAAAAATACAACATTCTGAAGGCGTTGAAAAACGCCTCCTTTTAAATAAACTAACACCTGAACTAGAAGCTTTTATATGGAGTATTCTCAGAACACATGGAGTAAAACAGTTACCTCAAGACTCATTTCAAACAGCATGGCTAGGTGTTATGCAAGCTATAGAAACTTATGATGCATCAAAAGGCACTAAATTTCTCACTCATTGTTATTGGCAAATATTGAGTTCTTTGTCAAAACTAAAAATATATGCATCACGATATGAAACAGGTCAAGGAACATGGTCTCTATCTAGTTTAAATCAAATTATAACAGATACTGACAATGTTCCACTTCAAGAAAAATTAGTAGCTTCAGACGATACTGCTACAGATTGTGTAGTAAAAACCTTAAAAGAAAGCGCTATACAACTCATAGAACAAAATTATACAGGAACTAAGAAATTAATATTACTAAAATATATGCAAGGCACTAGACCAGTAGACATCGCAGCACAGTTAGGAGTCACAAGAAGTCATGTTTCAAATACAGTTAGTAAATTCAAGCAAAAATGTAGAAAAGAGTTAACATAAATTAGTATAAAATGTATATAACTTTTACAAGGAGGTAAGTGAAATGGAAAATAAACCTACAAGACATTACAGTAAATTACAAGAAGAAAAAGTAGCAAATTATTTAGGTGGAGTATTAACACCTAATAGTGGAGCAAAACATAAGAAAGGAGATATACTTTTAGATGACACAATAATTGAATGCAAAACAAGAACAAAACAAAGTATATCGCACACAATTAAAAAGGAATGGATATTAAACCTAATAAAAGAATGTATAGAAATGGGCAAAAATCATTGGGCATTAATATTTGACTTTGGTACACAAAATCTAATTGACCAATGTGTAGTAATACCTATTGATGACTACAAAGAATATTTGAGTTTAAAGGAGGAACAAAATGTCTAGAATGAAAAACAGAGAGGAATTTATAAAAATATTGAGACAAGTAGAAAGACCAGGTGTCGAGGAATTAATTAGTTGGCTAGATACTACCGATTTTTTCTCTGCTCCTGCTAGTACAAGATTTCATGGAAGTTACCCAGGTGGACTTGTATTTCATACTTTAAATGTAGCATATGAGTTGAGAGAACTTGTTAAATTCTATGAAGTAGATATACCTAAAGATAGCATAATATTAACAGCATTAGGTCATGATTTATGTAAAATTGGAGTATATGAAGAAACAATCGTAAATGTTCCTCCACAAAGAAGCAAATCTGGAAAATGGGAACAACAACCGGGTTATAAGAAAAATGAACCTTTTAGAATGGGACATGGAGCTAAATCTTTGTCAATACTTCAAGATTTTATAAAACTAAAAGATTATGAAAAAGAAGCTATATTCTGGCATATGGGAGCATACGATTTAGGACAATATAATACAATGAATGATTTAAGTGCAACATTTGAAGAAAATAAATTAGCATTTCTACTTCATATAGCAGATTTAGTAGCAACTTATATAGTAGAATCAAAGGGAGGAGAAAATTAATGAATTTAGCAACAAAATACAGACCTAAAAAATTTGAAAATATAGTATGTCAAGATAATGTAAAAATAGTTCTTCAAAATCAAATAGATACAAATGAATTTAAACAAGCATATTTATTTTGTGGAAGTGCTGGAACAGGTAAAACAACCTCAGCTAGAATATTCGCCAATGAAATTAATAAAGGCGAAGGTAGAATTGTAGAAATAGACGGAGCTAGTAATAATGGTGTTGATAATATAAGAAACTTAATTGACAATTGTAAAATGAAGTCATTAGACGGAACATATAAAGTATTTATAATAGACGAAGTTCATATGCTAAGTATAGGAGCATTTAATGCACTACTAAAAATATTAGAAGAACCGCCAAAAGGTACAATTTTTATTTTATGTACAACTGACCCACAAAAAATACCTGCCACAATATTATCAAGAGTACAAAGATTTGACTTCAAGAGAATACCAACTCAAAGAATAATGAATAGACTAACATATATAATAGAAAAAGAAAATCAAACTAGAACTGAACAAATTGAATATACAGATGAAGCATTACAATATATAGCACAACTTGCAGAGGGTGGAATGAGAGATGCAATAACAAAACTTGATACAGTATTAGGTTTTACTCAAAACATAACATCTGAAGCAGTTATAAAATGTTTAGGTTTAACCTCAACTCAATTTATATTAGAAATACTAGATAACATAATAGCTAAAGAACCTAAAAATATATTAGGAGCAATAGACACTATATTTTTAGAAGGTAAAGACTTAAAACTATTCATTAAAGACTCAATTAAAGTATTAATTGATGTAATCAAATGTCAAATGGGCAGTAGTAGTGAAAATATTCCACAATCTTGTCAAGCTAGAGTAACTAATATAATCAAACATAGTACACCTGGACAATTATTAAGTATATTAGATAGCTATAATAGTTTATATTTTAAAATCAGATATGAACATAATCCAAAGATTTTCATAGAAAGCGAGTTGTTGTACTTATGCAAATAATTGGAATGAACAACTGTATAGAAATGTTGACTAGAATGTCCAACATGCCTCATTTAGCAATAATCTCAGCACCAAGAGGTGCTGGGAAATCTTTACTAATAAAAAGAATAGCAACTGAGAAAAATTTGAGACTTCAATATATAGGTAATAAAATAGATAATATTAGAGAGTTAATTCAAGACTCAGTCGCATTGGAAGAACCTACATTATTCGCAATATCTGAAGGTGATTCAATGTCTTTAGGAGCTAAAAATGCTTTACTGAAAATAACTGAAGAACCGCCTAAAAATTGTTATATCGCAATGGAAATAACAGACATAAACTCAGTATTAGAAACTATAATATCAAGAGGAACTATATTTGAAATAGATAGATACTCATACCAAGATTTAAAAAAATATGCTATAGAGGTGTTAGGTATGAGTGATAATGAAGACACTTCAAATATATGCCAAATAGCAACAACTCCAGGTGATGTGAAATTGTATTTAGAAGTTGGCTATAAAGAGTGTTATAATTTCGCTGAAATGGTATTTAATAATATCATGAAGGTTACAACAGGTAATGCGTTCAAAATAAAAAATAGAATTAACTTTACAGGAAAAGGAGACGGATTTCCTCTAGACATGTTTTTTAATATGATGTTATTTATATGTCGAAAACATATTGATGACTCAAAAGCACTATATATTATTGAATGCACAATAAAAGCATTGCACATGAGTAGAGTAAACGGAGTTAATAAAGAAATGGCATTTGATATATGGGTATTAGATTGTAGATTAAGAAGAGGTGAATATTATGCTTAAAATAACAACTGAACAACAAATATTGGAAACTGCACTTGTATATGTGCATAGTTGTAAAATGTGTTTCGACTGGCAAAGTACTGAAAAATGGGTCAGAATGTTTGCTAATAAAAGATATGATACTTTATATCAAGTACAAAAAGACGACTTGGAAAATGTAATGCCAAGAAAATTTAGAAAACTATTTGAGGACAGATTTACTCAAGGTATGATGAAGGAAATAGAGGATAAACAACGAATTCATATAGCAAAAGAAAAAGCAGAGAAATCTAAGAAAAAAGCAATTCATAGAAAGGGGAAAAGATAAATGGAATTAGTTGAACTAAATAGACAGTTAAGAACTAATAACATAGGTAATTTCTATATCTTTGTAGGAGATGAGATTGGACTTCAAAATGTGTATTTAAAACAATTCGGAGAATATAAAAGAGTAGATACAGTTAGTGAGGTATTAAATAAATTAACTGCTAAAGGTTTTGGATTTAATAAAGGCACAAAAGAAGTGTATGTTGTTCGAGATGATTTAGATTTTTTAACTAATAAACACCTAGAGGAAAATATCAAACAACTGGAGAAAGCAAAAATAGGAACTCTAATAGTTCAAATAACAAATGCTAATAAAAAATCAGCATGGTATAAGACATGGAATTATTATGTAGTTGAATTTAATAAATTAACACCGACACAACTTATACATCAGATACAACATTATAATTTAACAACAAATAAAAAAACATTGGAATATTTCGTTGATGCTTGCAATAATGACTATACTTCAATAATGAACGAAATAGACAAATATAAAAGACTTAAAGAAGCTGGCGTATATAAAGAGTTTACAATAGATACTTTAATTGATATGATGCCAGTAAAATATAATTATACTGTATTTGACTTAGTCGACATGGTATTAAGTAAAGATATTCGAGCAATAGACGTAATGGACTATCTATTATCTCAAAATCAAAATCCGCTTGGGATATTATCATTGTTATATCAAAATATATCAAAAGCAGTATTAGTAGTAGGTCATAAAGGTCAACAAGGTATTACAGAAAAGACAGGTCTACCTTATTGGCAAGTGAAAAAAATACTTAATAATACTAGAATAAGTCCAAGTGGGTTACTTGCATCAATCAGATTTATACAGCAATATGATACAGGAATAAAAACTGGAAAATATTCACCTGAAATTGGGTTACAATGTTGTATCTTAAATATTTTATATTCTAATTAAAATTAACGCCTGCTAGTTAACATTAATTAGCAGGTTTTGTATATAACATATAACAATAAAAAAATAAGGAGGTAGGGAATGGAAGATTTAAACACTATACGAAATGCATTAATCTTAATTCGAGACATATGCAAACAACATCAAGGCGACGAATGTAATTATTTGTCAGGTAAAGAAACAGGAACTTGTCCGATAGCAGAAGTAACAGAATATTGTCCTATTGATATACCTGAAGCATGGCAAATAAAGGAGGAGGTAAACAATGAAAATAAATAAAGAGTATGAAATATTAGTTGACTCTATAGGTACTTATATTTTAAGACAACATTATACATCAAAAGTAGGTACACCTACTTATAAAGATTTAGGTTATTACAGAACCTTAGAACAAGTCAGAAAAGGCTTATTAAAACAAGAAATAGCAAAAACAGAACTAAAAGATGTCGATACTGTATTAAGTGCAATAAATAATGCAGTTGAGATAATAAAAGAATTACCAGTCAAGGAGGTAAAATAATATGGGTATTGGTGAAGATAGAACTTCAGTAGAATATAAAGATGTTCCATTTAAAGTGGTATGTCAATTAATTCTCGCATATGAGGAAAGAAGTAAATACGATGAGGCAGAAGGTGCATATGATGTATGGACAGAAAAAATAATTAAATTGAAAGGCGTGTTAGAATATATAGCTAAAGGAGGAAATATAATATAATGTTTACATTACAAGATTTCAAAGTAAAGTTAGTTAATGGCGAAGAGGTTAAAAGTTTTATAAAGAAACATGGAGAATTCGCAGCTGTATGCTACAATACACCATTAGATAGAGCAGAAAAAGTTGGCGAACATTGTTTAAAAAGTGGTCATATGTCAGGTTCAAGACATTTATTCTTTGTATTTGAACTAAAAACAGTACCGAGAAGTGCAGTCGACCAATTAGTTAGACATTATACAGGTTTTGTACCTAATGTACAAAGTTTAAGATATTGTAATAAAGACGGCAAAGTTAATATATATGTGGCACCTGAACTATTACAAAATGAATACATGGTAAAAACAATACAAGACCAAGAAAATATTGTAAATGCACAATATAATTATATTCAAACATATTTAGAAGAATCAGGTATAACTGGAGAAAAAGCTAATGAAATAGCTAGAACTATACTGCCAATAGGTGTTGCTACTGAGTGTAGTATAGCTTGTAATATAGAGTCTTTAATACATTTAGCAAACCTTAGATTATGTACTAGAGCTGAATTACCAATTAGAACTATAATAAAACAAATGGTCGACCAGGTAGTTGAAGTTGAACCTAGATATAAACCTTATTTAGTTCCTCAATGTAAAAAATTAGGTTATTGTCCAGAGAACAATAAAAATTGTCCTAGATATAAATTAAATAATAAGGAGGTTAAAAAGCATGAATAAAAAGACAATGAGTGCAAATGTTATAACAATAGGTGGCGTAGGAGCTATGCTGGCAATAGCAGGTTTAAGTTTGCCAGTTAGTGGAGTTATAATGGCGTATACAGTAGCAGGTTGTTACCATTTAACTAAAAAGGAGGCAAATAAATAATGAGTGAAACAAAATTAGCTGATTTATCAGTCGAAGACAGAACAGAATATATTTCAGATATGTGCGTACTTGCACAACATATAAAAGAATTAACTCTTAAACTGCAAATTAAAAAAAGTGCAGTTAAACAATACATGGAAGAAGAAGGTGTTGATAGAATACCTACTGAGTGTGGAACTGTACTATATATGGCTTATGACAAAGATTTACTAAATAAAGACAAAAACACTTCATACTATAGAAGAAATTAATGCTAAAAATAAGAATGCTTTAAACATGGAGGATTTCACTAGAACCGTTGGAGTTGTATTTCCACTAATCAAAATAAATGATATACAAAGAGAGGAAATATACTATAGAATGAATAATAAAGGCATGGAGGTTTAGTATATGAAAAAAGACTTATATAATTCAATAATAGAAAATATGAGTAAAACATATGAAGCTAAAAATGCTGACTATGGAGACTCAGTTGGCGACACATATAATAAATTCGGTGATGTATCATTTTTAACTAGAATTACTGACAAATACAATAGAATATTATCATTATCAGACAAAGGTGAATGTGGAGAAGTAACAGACGAGAAATTAGACGATACAATATTAGATTTAGCAAATTATTGTGTTTTATGGTTAGTTGAGAGAGAATATAAAGCAACTCCAAAATCTGAAACTTTAGCTGAAATGACTAAAACATTTTTAAAAAGTTCTTATAAATAAGTTAACAAAAATTATATAAAAAAGTATATAATATATACAAATAAAAAATAAAACCTAGGAGGTAACAAAATGATAGAAGTTAAAGAATTAGAATTAACTCAAGACCAATGCGAGGAAATAATAGGAGCAGCAGAGGATAAGGTAGACAAAATACTAAAAGAAGGTATAGACGAAGTATTAGCAAAAACATTATTTATTTCACCAAAACAAAGAACAGCTTATTTACACGATAAAGCATTAGAACAAATGCAAATAAATGTATTCTTAAAAACTTTAAAAGTTCATGATGCAATAGTAGACATATGTAAGTTAGAAGATGAACATAAGGTAATAACTGAAGGCGAACAGTTACAATATGTAGTAGATGTATATAATAGATATGTAGAATTACACAATGAATATGTTTGTCAAATATTAGTAGAATTAGCACTTGATATATTAGATGAAGACGAAATACAAGAAATTTTAAAAAAAAATAAGTATAAATTTTAAAATACTGTAAATACTAACAATGTAATATTAAATCACAAAATGACTTAGAGGCGGTCAATAAATGCCTCTTTTAATATATTATATAAGGAGTGAAAAGTAATGAATAAATCATTAATAGCAATTTTAGCAGGTGTAGCAATATCAATAACAGGTTGTACAAACGCAGGAGAATCAACTGTAAGTGATTATGAACAAGGCGGTTATTTTAAAGAAGAACAACAAATGGAACAACAAAAAGAAGTTGAGTCAAAAGCAAATACTAATACAACTCATAATAATACAACTCAACCTACAAAAATAAACGACAAGCAACAGACAGAAAGCAAACACAATAGTAATAGAACAAATACTACAAAACAATATAAAAAATCTACAAAAGGCGTAGACAAAGTTAAACATAATTCCAAAAGTTCAGAAGAACCTAAAGAAGAACCTAAACAAGATAATCAATCAACACAAGAAAATACACAAGAAAATATAAAACAAGATGATGAATTAGTATGTCCGCTATGTGGAAATCCAATACATAATGGGTATGATAATATTGTTGTAGGTAATACATTATATCATAGAGAATGCTACCAACGTGAATTTGGCAAGAATGGAGAATATCGTCCATAAATAATACTTCCTATTAAAGGAAGTATTTTTTTTATTTAAAAATTTTTAAATAAATTTATGAAAAACACTTGACTTATTACATAGAAAAGTATATAATATAAGTATAAAAAGAAATAAGAAATAAGAAAAGGAGTTAAGGAAAATGAAACAACAAATAGTATTAGAAGGTTTAAACAAAAAAGAAATAAGAGAACAAATGCATAACTTAGAAGCAAACGGAATGTACTTTGGAAAATGTATAGCAACAACAGAACAAGATGGAATAATAACAATGACATTTAGAGTAGAAAATCAATTTATGGATACAGAAGAATACAACAAATTAGTAGAAGTAGAACATGACCCAAGAATAACAACAGGCGCAAGAGTAAGAGTTAAAACAACTGGAGAAGAATTTACATTAGCTAGATTATATGAATACTCAAGAAGTCATAAAGTCGTTTATTGTACATCAGACGGAAGAAAATGGACTCCAAATACAGTATATAAAAGATGCGAATATATAGGTCAATAAAATAAGTTAGGGTTTGAGGTTATCCCTAAAACCTCACTATAAAAATAAAAGGGGATATAAAAAATGAAAAAAGAAATTAAATTAACTCAAAAACAAGAACAAGTAATAAATAGCTTAAATGAAATGTTAGCAAAAACAGAATATAAAGTGCAACCTGTATCAGACACATATACTTATATGACAGCAGTTGCGAAGATAGTTTCTCACAGATGGTTTGACAGAACTTTTAAAGCATTAATAGAAAAAGGTTTAGTAGAAAAAGTTGATGCAGTAATAGAAATAACAAAAGGCGTACACGCTGGAAAAACAATAAAAACATATGGATATATTTTAACAGATTTAGGTTTTGAATATTTAGGTATAGATAATCCAAATAAAACTGAGGAACAAAACCTACAAAATAATAATGAGTTAGTAGAAAGCTTATTTAAGTTACAACCTGTAGTTGATACACCTACAGAAACTGAATTAGGTCAGTATAAAAATAAACCTGAATATTCAATATACCCAGAAAATGTAAACAGTCTTGATAAAGTTAAAGAGGTTGTAAGTATAGTAATTGATAAGGTACTATCAAAGAAACATCAAAAATTATTATTAGCTGAAAGACATGATGGGTATTTTAAAGTAACATTCAATTCTAGACTTAGAACTTCACTAGGTAGATGTTGTGAAACTGCTAGATATGGAAAACGCCATATAAGATGTATTGAATTTAGTCCAAATTATATAAAATATGAACCTGACAATAATTTAAAAATAGATACTATTATACATGAAATATGTCATGCTGTAACAGATTTAGAAACTGAAGAATCTAATATGCATGGACCTAAATGGCAAGCTAATTGTATCAAATATGGGTGTAGTCCAACAACAGGGGATAAAATAGTACATTATAAAGAGGTAATGTGGAAAAAAGGTCTTATATCTCATAGACTTGTATGTGTAGACTGCGATAAAGTAATTGCATATGTAAACAATCCAAGTAAAAGTTATATATACAACGTATTACATCATTACTATTATCATAAACAATGCGGTGGCTATCATCTAATATTAGAAACAAATCCAGTTAACACTAAATAGTAAAAATTGTATATAATATATAAGTTGCTACTGAGTTCCAACTCTAAATAGAACTCAACTAAATATATAATTAGGGGTGAATAGATATGGCATATAACATTGAAGGAATACCTTTTTATATTATTTCTCAAAACAAAAGAATATCAAGAGAAATAACAAGTAAATATCAAGTTTATGGCGAGCTAATAAATTTAGGTTGTATATTTACAACACCACAGCGTAATAAAATAGATAATTGTCTTACACAAAACATCATTCTAAAAGTGTTAGGTGTGCATGATACAAAAGAGATACACACTTGTAAATATATTTATAACGCACATGAGATACTGCCATTAAGAATAGTACTTAAAAAAGATATTGGAGATATAGACCCAAGAATATTATTAGACTCAAATGAGGAGGTGTAATTATGGATAATATCACATTACTTAGAATAATAGCAACAATAAACCCAACAATGACATTCGGTGAGTTATTAGAAGGGCTAAAAAGATGTTAGCGGTAATAGTAGTAGTATTAATAGCATTATTAGTACTGGAAGTTATTATCGAAATAAAATATTTCAAAAATAAATAATAAAAGTAAAAGGTGGTAGGTACAATGAAAAAAATGTTATTTTTAGAAGCTGTAGAATTTGAAAGATGTCCTAATGTAATAGAAAGTTCAACATTAGCAGATTACGTTATCAATTATTTAAGTGTATTTGAAAATACACAACTAAACGAAAGTCAATTCAAATTATTAGTAGCAAGTTTAGAACGTAAAGGGTTAATCAAATTAGATAGAACTGCACCAGATTATAAATATTGGAGAATAGGTTTAACACAAGATGGGCAAAACGTGCTAGACAGTATTCGTAAATAATATAATATAAAACTCATACAAAGGAACAAAACCTTTGTATGAGGCGCATAGAAGGTTATTTAATATAATATAAGGAGGTGGTATATATGAAATATATGCAAAGAGTAGAAGTTGGAAAAGATACTTATGTATACCCAAAATATCCAATAGAACTTAATACAGAAGGCCATATGTATTTAGGTTGTTCACAAGTTAATTGCAAGCATATAAATAATTGTAATAAATGTATGTTAAACTTTGCTAAAGGTCATCAATTTCAAATTAAGACACTAATAATACAAAACTACAATCTAGCTAATCATAGATGGGAGTTGATAAAATGATTATAAATCTTCAAGGCGAATGGGCAATAGTATACCCAGACAAATTATGGGGCGAAAATACAATATGTTGTGCAGATGTATTATGTGAATATAACAATAATATAGAATGTAAACATTGTATTTTAAGATTGGCGGTAAGGTCAATACCACAATTAATTTCAGAAGGTGTTATTAGATTTTTAGATAGGGAGGATTAAAAGAATGGAAAATAAATTTAAAGTAGGTCAAAGAGTGAGAATATTACCTAAAGAACAATTAGTTGAGTTAGAACACAATGGAGCAGACATAATAGATGAAATGATAGAGGCTGGAGGTAAAATAGTAACTATACTTTATGTAGTACCAAAATATTTATGGTTAACTCCAACAATGCCAGAGTATAAAGTAGAAGAAGAACCAGTCTGGACATGGTATGAAAACTTATTAGAACCAATAGAATAATATATAGGAGTTTAATTTAAATGAATAATAATGAGGAATATAAATTATATAATGGTGACTGCCTAGCAGTTATGGATAAACTAATTGAACAGGGAGTAAAGGTGGACGCAGTAATATGCGACCCTCCCTATGGAACAACTGCTTGTAAATGGGATATAGTTATCCCATTTGATGAAATGTGGAATAGATTGAATAAATTGATAAAACCTACAGGAGCTATTGCATTATTCGCTACTGAACCATTTGCAACAAAATTAAGAATAAGCAATTTTGATAATTATAAATATGATTGGTATTGGAAAAAATCAAAATCTTCTTTATATCAACATGCTAAAAACAGACCAATGCGAGCTATAGAAAATGTTTGTGTTTTTAGTAAGAGTAAATGGGGGCACAAATCACAATTAAAAGATAAAAGAATGGAATATAATCCACAAGGTATATCGAGTATAGGAATAAAAACAGTCACTAAAAATTTTAATGCTGGAGGAGTAGTGGGTGAAAGACCTAACCAAATAGGAAAACAATATGAAGCTTTTACAGGATTTCCAACTGATGTATTAGAATTTAAAAGTATAACTGGTAAAAGTTGTTTGCACCCAACTCAAAAACCAGTAGATTTATTAGAATATTTAATTAGAACTTATACTAATGAAAATGATTTAGTATTAGATTTTACTATGGGCAGTGGTTCAACTGGAGTTGCTTGTATAAATACCAATAGAAAATTTATCGGCGTTGAAATAAATGAAAAGTACTTTAATATCGCCAAAGATAGAATAGAAGCAGCTATATTAACTAATAAACAGAAAAGATTATTTTAAATATAAAACTTAAAACAAATACAAAGAGTAGATAGAAATATTTACTCTTTTTTTTTATTGTATAAATGTACTCAAAAAGTTTGGCGGGTGTGGGTGAAATGTATAGTCTAAATATAAAAAGTATATATACAACAAATACATATATAACTATTAACAATCCAATAACAAAGCATTAACAAACATAACACATAAATAAACAAACCCGCATAACTGGAGTATAATATAATTAAAACGGAGAGGAGCTATTAGCTGATGTCTAGAATAGTAAAAGAACTAAAACCATTGGTAATACTATATTCAAGTAAAGAAGAACGATATATAGTTTATAATACCAATAAAGAATGGAATAAAGGACATACGCATATTAAGACATTAAAACAAGCTGAATACTTATGTGATTGCATTAGAAAAAACAAAGTGCCGACCAATGTTAACAAGTATTTCATCATTAGTTTGCTTAGATTAAGTAATGATAAGAAGTATTCGAACAAATTGGAGAGCAAATTACATAGTTTTCAAGGCTCAAAAGGGTACAGGAATACCCCTCAGAATGTAAGGAAATAAAGCAAAACATACGATTTTATTTAATAAATTAACTGCGGTGTCAAAAAACCGCCGGCAAAACACTTTTAACGGTTTATTTATTAAAGTAAAATCGAAATAAACTTAAAAGGAGGTCAAAAATGACAACAAAGAAAAGCAACTGGAACAGTATATGTAATGTAAATGGAGTTAAAATGTCAGTAACTCAAAGAAACAAAATAATAAAGAATAAATATATTTATGAAGATGTGAGTTTACAAGATTTAGCA
>ULYR01071875.1_pt1 | contig 67882 bp, 46 predicted proteins | sample 1962341 | NCBI WGS metagenome assembly ULYR01 (sample SAMEA4835868, study PRJEB28245) | human gut metagenome | biome: gut microbiome; material: fecal sample | place: Denmark | collected 2008 | reverse complement strand
TGGTTCCCCTTACGACATTCAGTTGTGAGGGGAATTTTTTTTATGCGTATATCCCTAGACTTTCATGGGGGAGCAATTATTTCGGACACCTTATTTATATTGTCTTCAGTTTTTTCTTATAAAGACTCAATGTTTCTAATTTTATGCATTTATATATTCTTTGCACACCTAAATAAGGTAAGTCTATTCACAAAGAAGCCTGTAGCCTAAAGCAGCAATCATTCGTTTGTTCTATAAGTATTGTATATCAGTCAGAATCAAAGCAAAAAACAAAGCCCACCAACCTTTTTATAAGGTTGGCAGGCTATTACTATAAAGATGCTAATAGATAAATTACTCAGTCTTAATACTTTCTACAGGATTTGCAGTAGCTACACGCCATGACTGAACTACAACAGTAAGTATCACCACTGCCGATACTATGATGAAAGCTATAGGAAGTAACAACCAATATATCGGAGTGTGTTCGGCGAAGCTTTGTAGCCATTGCTGGCTCAACCACCATCCCAAAGGAGCTGCTACTACGAATGATGCTACAAGCGGTACAGCATAGCGCATAGCGAAAAGTCGAACCACTGCACTCACTGAACTACCCATCACCTTACGTATGGCAATCTCTTTTCTACGATACTCAGTCTCAAACATCGTGAGCGAGAATACACCGATGATGGTTATGATGATGCAGATGATGGCGAACAGCTTTACTTGCGATATAAAGCGAAATTCATCAACATATGTCTGTTGCAGATCGTCATTCAGGAACTTCATATCATATTTCTCTGAACCGTCTATCTTATTTATGACCTCTGCTATGCGACGCTTGGCTGCAATCTTATCCTGGTTTTTTGCTACACGTACAAATATCTGAAAACAACGGTCGCCCCATTGCTCCATATCGGGGCCCATAACTATGAATGCTACAGCTATGCGACTATTATCTTTACGCATGGATTTTAGTTTGAAATTGTTGCAAACGCCTACAATAAGATAATTGTTCATGCTTCCCCAGTTGTTCTGTCTTCCGATGGAGTCTCCCACTACAAGCCAATTGTATTGTTCCATAGCAGTTTGGTTTAGTACGTAAGCCCCCGTCTTACTATCCGATTCGCGGAAATCGCGTCCTTCTGTAATCTTTAGTCCCATAGTGCGTAGATATTCATAGTCGCACGGTACTACTTGGAGTGATATTTGATGACTGTCAGAACCGCGTCCCCAGCCCATATACTCATCGCCTGCACCGATAGCATTCTGAGCAAAACCAACGTTCTCAACGAACGACAATTTCTTCAGTTCGGAACGTATTGCCTCTTTCTTTGTCTGAGCCTCTTTCGATAGCCATGTGTAGAACACTTCGTTCTTGTTGAATCCGTAGTCGGTATTGAAGATGTAGTTCGATTGGCACGTCATCACGCCTATATATATAGCCAAGGTGAAAGCCATGCAAAATTGTACCGCCATAATCGTCATTCGCAACTGTCTGCCGCGTGGCGAAAGACCGAAAGATCCTTTAAGCACCATAGCAGGAGTGAATGATGTGCTGTAGAAAGCAGGGATGACTGCCGACAATGCGCCAACTATGAGAGCTGCCACCATCATGACGATAGTGAGAACCCAATGTGAAGAGAAATTAATATCGCCCGAAACGAGCTTTATGCAAGACTCGTTACGCTGGAAAACTACAATCAGCAAGAAACCGATTATCAATCCTACGAAAGCAAACAACACGTTCTCCATTATCATTTTCATTCGCAGACTGCCTACCGATGCCCCCATAACACGGCGTGTGTTGATGCCGCGCATACGCATCGGTATCTCAGAAAGCGAGAAGTTGAGCAGGTTAAGCATAGCTATAAATAGCACGAATATCGATGCCACTGTAAGTACGTTTACTAAGTTGCGGTTGCCTTTGTCTTTAAGACCTATCCCAGTGAAGTAGATATCGTTTACCGGTGTGAGGCGGAACTTCATTTTTACTTCTTTGTCGAATTGTTCTTCTTGCTCTTCACTGATACCGTTACTTTTCATAAAGCCGAGTTTCAAGGCACGCAAAACCTTATCTTTGTTGGCTTCGTTATCCAGACGGACATATACATCGTAGCTCCATTCGCTCCAGTCGGTCAATCCGTTTTCTTTATCGCAGATATATAAACCGTTTGGTATGGTGCAGTTGTCGGGCATATCCTCGCTCACACCTACCACGGTGACGATGGTAGTCTCACCGTTATTTTCAGATGCAAACGTTCTTCCAGCAGCGTTTGCTGTGCCGAACATCTTCTCGGCTAAACTTCGTGATGCTATGGCGGTAGCTCCCGTTCCTGTTCCCCATGTCTTGCTTGAGCCTGAGATCAGCTTGCCTGTGAAGAACTCGATACCAGGCTTACCCATATTAAATACAGGTACAGTTAAGTTGCGTTCGCCAACTTTTATTTCCATCTGGTTGAGATACGGACTGATGTAAGTAACATCCTTAATCTGTGGAATATCTTTTAGTATCGTAACAAACGGACGACACGTTTTGCAGCCCCAAGCATCGCCAAACAAACTGCCGTTTATCTCCAGACGATACACCTGCTCATACTCACGGATGTTATGATTGTAAGTACGATTATATATCACCTGCGTCATGAAGAGATAGAAGGTAGCTACGGCTATACCCAAGCCCAAAAGGTTAAGTAGGGTGGCAAGGCGGTAGCGTCGGAACATATATAATAAGCTTTTCATACGCTGTCCTCCTAAAGAATGTTATTATTGTCTACTACCTGTCCGTCGAACAGATTGATTATTCTATTCGCCATCAGAGCATCATGTTTCGAGTGAGTTACCATCACGATTGTTGTTCCCTCGGCGTTGAGTTGCGAGAGCAGTTCCATTACAGCCTGTCCGCTCTTTGAGTCGAGGTTACCCGTAGGTTCATCGGCAAGTATTAATTTAGGTTTTCCCACTACGGCACGCGCTATTGCCACACGCTGCTGCTGTCCACCCGACAGTTGCTGCGGATAATGCTTGGCACGCTGGCTCAGTCCTACCTTTCGCAGTATTTCGGTTACACGCTCGCCTCGCTCTTTCGACGGAACACCGAGGTAGCGCAGCTGCAGGTCGACATTTTCTTCTACAGTCAACTCGTCAATCAGATTGAAGCTCTGAAAAACGAAGCCGATACGTCCGCGGCGATATTTGGTTCGATCCTTTTCCTTGAGATTACCCACCGATTCCCCGTCGAGCCAATACTCGCCTCCGTTGGGATTATCCAGAAGTCCCAGTATGTTTAGCAATGTAGATTTGCCACATCCGCTCGGACCCATGATAGCTACAAACTCGCCATCCTCAACATTTATACTAACACCGTTCAGTGCTACGGTCTCCACCTCTTCCGTGCGGAAAACCTTAATAAGTTTTTCTGTCTTTATCATAATTCTGTCTTTTTAGTATCCGTATTTATTGCTTCTTATTTTAATATCAATACCTCATTATCTTTGAAAGCCTCATATCCGCTTGTTATTACACGCTCGCCCGGTTCCAGTCCCTCGGTCACTTCATAGTATTGAGGGTTCTGCCGTGCTATGCTGATGTTACGTCGGTACGCCTTCTTGTTAGAGCGCTCGAGAACGAATATCCAGTTGCCTCCAGTAGTCTGGAAGAATGTGCCGCGAGGAATGAGCGTAGCCTGCGATGATTTTCCGAGTGCCAGCTCTACGTAGTAAGTCTGTCCGCTGCGCATCTGCTCCGGACGAGTGCCTTCGAACACGAAGTCTGTGCGGAAAGAACCGTTGCGAACTTCGGGATATACTTTACGCACACGTAGTTGATACTGTTTTCCGTCGCGAGTGATGGTGGCAGTAAGTCCTGCACGTACACGGTCTATATAGTGCTCATCTATATTTGTCTCAATCTTGAAGTCGCTCAAGTCGTTTATCTGCCCTATGTTTTGACCAGCCTGAATATTTTGTCCAAGTTCTACATCGAGTAATCCCAGTTCACCGTCTATGTTAGAGCGAACCTCCAACTTATTCTTGCGCTCGCGTACCAGCAGCACGTTCTTTCGCATATTCTGCAAGTTATCTTCCATTTGTTCCATCTGCACATGGCGGTACAGACTATCCTGGTTGAGCCGCTGTCCGATGAGCTGCTGCTTACGACGGGCTAGATCGTAGTCTTCACGGCTCTTCAAGAACTCCTCTTGACTGATAAGCTTCTCGTTGTACAAACGTGAATTCTGCTTGTAGGCACGCAATTTACGTTCGCAGTCCATATCGAGTGTGGCTTGTTCGGTACGATTGTTTAGTTGGTCCTGCTGCATAGTAATCTGAGTATTTCGCAGAAGATTTTGTTTTTCTGCAAGTTCCGCCTCCGCATTTAGAATCTGCAGGTCGAGGCTGCTGTTGCTTAATCGCAGTATCACGTCGCCCTTGCGTACCCGTGTACCTTCTTCCACTACTTTCTCGCGCACTATTCCTCCCTCTTCAGGAGAGATTTGAACCACCTGAATGGGGACAACCTGTCCGTTGAGCCTTACATAATCGTCGAACTCTCCACGTGTAACATCGCTAATGGTAATTTCATTGCTATCGATGGTTATTGTGCTTGCCGTACTTCCGAATATAAGCCATGCAAGCAACGCCACAGCTACTACTGCCGCTGCAATATATCCGGCATAGCGGCGTGGAAATGATTTCTTTTCTATAGGTCTATCCATAATATCTTTTGTTTTTTTATTCCTTCCATAACCTTTCCCCTCTGTAATAAGCCAGCAACCGTCGGTTGTATGCCATTGTCAGTCGGCTTTGCAGTAGCTTTACCCGGCTCTGCAACAGTGTTACGCTTGCCGTTTTTACATCTATAGGTGAGGCGAGTCCTTCTTCGTATTTACGCGTAGTAAGATGCGTTGCTATGCTATCCGCCTCTACCTGCTCCTGCATCTTCATTACTTCTATCGAACTGTTTTCTACATCCTTCGCCGCTTCTACTATTATGCGTCGTAATTCAGACTGTTCATATTCAAGGTTCTCTCTGGCTTGGTCGAGTGCTATCTTGCGCCGGCGAATGTTAGAGGCGGTAGATAGTCGGTTGAATATCGGAACAGAGAGCGATAGTACAACAAACTCTCCGGCGTTATTCTTGAACTGTTGCGAGAAGGGAACATACTCATTATTATCCATATTTCTGTAGAACGAGGTTGACACGCCGCCCGATAATGAAATAGACGGAAGCAATGCACCACGTGCCGCACGCAGGTTATAGCGAGCCGCATCTACACCTTGTTGTGCCTTGATGATGCGTGGGTTGGCTATGGCGGCGTATGCTGATATCTGTTCAGAACTTTCGGTAATCGTTGGTTCATCACTAAGACTCGGTTGCGCTACGGTTAGCGTAGAGTCTACCGGATAATTCATCAGCTGCTTTAAGGCGAGTCGGGCTTTAGTAGTCTGTGTCTGCATATGCGTAAGCTCGTACTCGTCGGCAGCGAGAGTGGCACGCATCTGCGCTACGTCGGCATCGCTCTTTTGTCCAACCTCTGCCATAACCTTGGTTTGATGAAGCAATGCACTACTCTCGTCACGCTTCTTCATTGTCTGTTCTACGGCTCCTTGGCAGTATATCAATTCCATATATGCCTTGTACACTTTCAGTGCCACATCGTCTTTCTCTGCCTGCACACCGCTTCGCCCCATAGCTACATTCGCTTTAGCCATGCGTAGTTCGTTGTAACGCTGTAGACCGTCGAATATAGTCAGCGATGCCTGTAGTCCGTAGCCATTATATAATGTGCTTACATCGGTATAGGTATTTGTTTCGGGGTCGATAGCACGTCCGAAGTTCATCTGTCCAGATACAGTGCCGTATACGTTAGGAAGAAACTTGCCAATGGCTTGTGTCTTCGTAGCGCGACTCTCGTCGAGAGCGAAACACTGCTGACTTACGGCATGACTATGCTCGGCTGCATACTGCATACAACGCTCTACCGTCCAAGGCTCGGCAGCGTGAATACTTGTGCTAACAGCCAAGATGAATATTAACGGAAATAACTTTTTCATCATGTTCTTTATTGTTTCTTACACTGCAAATCTAAAGAGAATCATCAGCTGCATATTCACTGATATTTAAGAAAACACGCTCTTCGGAACACATTTGCCGAAAAGTGTATGATTATCATACAATAGTAGATAAGGCTTGCGTAAAAGTTGTTTCAGCCTGTCGCTTGTGCATTCGGTTTATATAGAATATTTGTATTTTTGTGTATGATTAAAATAGGCATTATAATATGAACCATCCATACAATACCATTGTGGTAGTCGATGATAACAAGGCTATCCTTACGGCTCTGAAGATTTGTCTCGCCATGGATTTCGAACGTATCGTTACGTTGTCGTCGCCCGACACGCTTGTGGCTACGCTTGCCAAAGAAGAGGCAGTAGATGCCGTATTGCTCGACATGAATTTCTCGCTCGGAGTCAATTCGGGTCAGGACGGACTCTTCTGGCTACGTACCGTAAAGAAATTCTATCCTAATACGCCAGTCATCCTGATAACTGCCTATGCCGATGTGCAACTGGCGGTGAAAGGACTGAAATACGGTGCTGCCGATTTCGTAACCAAGCCTTGGGATAATGAAAAGCTAATCTCTACATTGCACGATGCTATCGACAAGAATAGACAAGTAATGCCGCTCGACCAAGTAGAGCAAGAGCACGTGCAGCGAGCTGTGGAGCAATGCCACGGCAATGTGAGTCGCGCTGCCGAGATGCTTGGTATAACCCGTCAGACTTTATATAAGAAACTGAAGAAATAAAAAGATGAATCCTTATTATATTATATCTGTTTTAGTGATACTGATTGTCGTCATTCTTATCTGGCAATGGAGACACCAGCGACTGTTGGCATTGCGTGCCCGATTGATGCGTGAAGCTCTGCGTAACCGCGACTTTACCTTCCGTTTGCCGACCGATCGACTTTTTTCGGGCGAACGCGAACTTCAATCTGCCCTAAACGACATGGGGGGCGAGATAAATCGCTTGCTTGCCAGAAACGAGGTAGAATCTTGGCAACGCCTTACACGTGTACTGACGCACGAAATCATGAATGCGGTAGCACCAATACAGAGCATCACGCAGGCGTATATCGGTTCGCCGCTCGTTAAGGATACACCGTTAGAGGAGGGGATGCGAGCCATATATGACACAAGTCTCGGTCTTTCTACCTTTGTCGATATCTATCGTAAACTTACTCAACTGCAGCCGGCAGATATTAAGTCTATCAATCTGCCTCAATTTATTAACACGATAAAAGCGCTATATCCAGAAATGGAATGGCATATCAATCTAAGTGGCGTAACTACGGTAGATACCGACCACGGAATGTTCCGCCAAGTGATAACTAATATTGTTAAGAACGCTATCGAAGCAGAAGCGCATACTATAGACATCAGTATAAGTAATAATGGAAGCAGTCATGCGGATGGGTATAAAAACAATATCCGGCTGCTGATAAGCAACGACGGAAAACTCATTCTGCCCGAAGAATCGCGCGAAATCTTTATTCCGTTCTTCACGACAAAGAAAACGGGGCAGGGCATAGGTCTCTCATTGGCTCGGCAGATGATGATAGCGTGTCACGGCAACCTTTGGCTTGCCGACAGACCTGTAGTGGGATATCATACTACTTTTATATTGGAGCTGTAGCGTCAGCTCCAATATAAAAGTGTATAAGAACAAAAAAGCAGTCACTCTTTTCAGAATAACTGCTTCTTGTGGTGATCCGCTTGGGGCTCGAACCCAAGACCCCAACATTAAAAGTGTTGTGCTCTACCTGCTGAGCTAGCGAATCATCGGCACTATCATTTCTTGATTGCGAGTGCAAAGGTAGATGTTTTTGTAATATCTACCAAATAATTTTGCGGAAAAATATTATTTATTTTAAATATGTATAGATATATTGCAGATAATCAATATGTTATTATTTCATGCTTTGTACTGTATATATAAGGCGTAGCTTTGATATTGACGAAATAAAACCGTAAAAGGCTCTTAATAATAGTCAAAAGAATGTCGTGTATTATTGTATAGTCTCTCTTTTTTTTACCTTTGGCAAGATATTTGTATCAATCTTGATTATAACTAACACTAAAATTAGAAGAATATGTATTGGATTTTATTTATCGGCATCGCTATTATCAGCTATATTGTACAACACAACGTACAGAGTAAGTTCGACAAGTATTCTAAAATTCCTATAGCTAACGGCATGACGGGAAGAGAAATTGCGGAAAAGATGCTTCACGACAATGGTATATATGATGTAAAGGTTACTAGCGTAGGCGGAATGCTTACCGATCATTATAACCCATCAAATAGAACAGTGAATTTGAGCGAAGGCGTATATAATACTTGTAGCGTATCGGCAGCGGCAGTTGCTGCGCACGAGTGCGGACATGCCGTTCAGCACGCTCGCGCCTATGCTCCGTTGCAATTGCGCTCGGCGTTGGTTCCGGTAGTACAGTTCTCATCGTCTATCGTTTCGTGGGTATTGCTGGCAGGTATTTTCATGGTGAATACATTCCCTCAGCTGTTGCTTATCGGTATCTGTCTGTTTGCCATGTCTACCTTATTCAGCTTTGTAACTCTTCCGGTAGAGATAGACGCAAGCCGTCGTGCGCTGGTATGGCTTAACAGAGCCGGCATCACCAATGCATTTAACCATCAGCAGGCACAGAGTGCGCTCAAGGCGGCAGCTTATACATACGTAGTTGCAGCGCTTAGCTCGTTGGCTACACTTGTTTATTATATCATGATTTATAGCAACCGTCGTGACTGATAATCTCATTTTCATTATCTTTGCACCCAATAAAGTAAAATAAAACATTGATTATGGCAGCAAAACCGGGTATACCTAAAGGAACAAGAGACTTTTCGCCTGTAGAGATGGCGAAGCGTAATTATATATTCAACACTATTCGCGAAGTGTTTTATCTGTATGGATTTCAGCAGATAGAGACTCCGTCTATGGAGAATTTGTCGACTTTGATGGGCAAGTATGGCGACGAAGGCGACAAGTTGCTTTTCAAGATTCAGAATTCGGGTGATTATTTCTCAGGATTGACCGACGAGGAATTGTTAAGCCGTAACGCCGCTAAGTTGGCAAGCAAGTTCTGCGAGAAAGGATTGCGTTATGATTTGACAGTGCCGTTTGCACGCTACGTGGTGATGCATCGCGATGAGATAACATTCCCTTTCAAGCGTTTCCAGATTCAGCCGGTTTGGCGTGCCGACCGTCCGCAGAAGGGTCGTTACCGCGAGTTTTATCAGTGCGATGCCGACGTGGTAGGCAGCAACTCTTTGCTTAACGAAGTAGAATTGGTTCAGATGATAGATACTGTGTTCCGCAAGTTCGGTATTCGTGTTTCTATCAAAATCAATAACCGTAAGATTCTTTCGGGTATTGCCGAAATCATTGGCGAGGCTGACAAGATTGTAGATATCACCGTAGCCATCGATAAGCTCGATAAGATTGGTCTTGATAATGTGAATGCCGAGTTGGCTTCTAAGGGTATTCCGCAAGAGGCTATCGACAAGTTGCAGCCTATTATCTTGCTGAGCGGAACAAACGAAGAGAAGTTGGAAACTTTGAAGACCGTTTTGGCGGCTTCGGAAACTGGTTTGAAGGGTGTAGAAGAAAGCGAATTTATCTTGAAAACCATTGCAGGACTTGGTATTCAGTCGGATGTAGAGCTTGATTTGACTTTGGCGCGTGGACTTAATTACTACACCGGAGCCATTTTCGAAGTTAAGGCTCTCGATGTACAGATAGGAAGTATCAGCGGTGGTGGCCGTTACGATAACCTTACCGGCGTGTTCGGTATGGAAGGCGTGTCGGGCGTAGGTATTTCGTTCGGTGCAGACCGTATTTATGATGTATTGAATCAGCTCGACCTTTATCCTAAGGATGCTGTAGACGGAACCCAGTTGTTGTTCGTCAACTTTGGCGAGGCTGAGGCTGCATACGTACTTCCTGTTTTGGCTAAGGTGCGTGCGGCTGGCATTCGTGCCGAGATTTATCCGGATAGCGCTAAGATGAAGAAGCAGATGGGATACGCTAACAACAAAGCCATTCCGTTTGTTGCCATCGTAGGCGAAAACGAGATGAACGAAGGTAAGCTTACATTGAAGAACATGACTACTGGCGAGCAGTCGTTGGTTACTCCCGACGAACTGATTGACGCTATAAAAGCTTGATTGATATGGAAGAACGCGCAGTGAAACAGGTCATCGTGATGCGTAAGGATTTGAACATGCGCAAGGGTAAGATGATTGCTCAGGGTTCTCATGCTTCGGTCGATGCGCTGCTTTCTTTGTTCAGTTGCACGGAGGAAGACGGAAAGACCACGTTTACCCTAACGTATGGCGATGATTCTCCGTTGGCAGAATGGCTTAACGGCTTGTACGCCAAGATTTGTCTGTACGTCAACTCAGAGGAGGAGCTTGTATCTCTATATCAGCGCATACAAGATGAGAATCCGGAAATTCCGGTTTCGATGATAGTCGATGCCGGGCTTACGGAGTTTCACGGACAGGAAACTAAGACTTGCATCGGCATTGGCCCGTGGTGGGCTGACGAGATTGATGTTTTCACCAGCGATTTGAAATTGCTATAATTCATTATAAAGGCTTAATGTCCCGGCAAACAGCATTGCTATGTTGATTTGCCGGGATTTTTTGTTAGTAATATTCTTATACATGGAAATTTGCTCGTAAAATGCGGGAAAAAAGAATGCGAGTAGCGAAAAAAAGATTGCATTCTTTCATTCTGCCATTCGCATATTGCAGGCTGTCCATTCGCATTCTTTTATTATTTTATTGCATTATTCTTTTATCTCATCCAGAAGGTGCTGTAGGACCGATTTCTTCTGAAAATAAATGCCTGAATTTTAATTGATGAGCATTAACGCTTCAGTTTTCTTGGGTAAAAGAATACTACATGTAAGTATGTTATATCCTATCGTTTAGCATGTGATTGTTCTCGTCTTTGCTTGCTATGCGTGGCGAGAATTGTTTCTTGGGGGTAATGCCCAGGTCTTTCAGCATTTCCGCTTGACGGACTACATTTCCGCGTCCGTTAGACAGTTGACCTAACGCTGTATCGTATGCTGTTGAAGCCGATTTAAGTGTGTCGCCTATCTTTAGGAAGGTATCTGTAAATCCTACCAATTTTTCGTATAACACTGTGCCTCTGTTTACTATGTCCATGATGTTTTTTTCTTGGAACTCACGCTTCCATAAGTCGAGCGCTAATCGCAGGGCGGCTATCAAGTTTGTAGGACTCATCAACACTACTTTTTTTTTGTAGGCATAGTTCCATAAATCGGGCTCTTGCTGTAACGCCAATACGTATGCAGGTTCGTTTGGAACAAACATCATCACGAAATCTAATGACGATACATCGTATTTAGAATAATCCTTGGCACTAAGCTCATCGATATGCGCTTTTACTGAGGCGATATGCGCTTTCAGAAGTCGGTTTCTTTCGTCATCGTCGGTAGCAGCCACGTATCCGGCGTATGCCGTGAGCGATACTTTAGAGTCGATGATTACCTGTCGGTCGTCGGGGTACTTAACTATCACGTCAGGCTGCATTCGTTGTCCGTGCTCATTGCGTATCACTTCGCCGTTTTCGTCTTTCAGAAAACCTTGTCTGAAGTATTCCTCTCCCTCACGCAGACCAGAGTTTTCGAGTATCGTTTCCAGAATCATCTCTCCCCAGTTACCTTGCATCTTCGAATCGCCTTTCAACGCACGAGTCAGGTTGTTGGCGTCATCGCTAATCTGTTTGTTGAGCTGAACCAATTCTTTTATACGGTCTTCCAGAGAGAAGCGTTGCTTCGACTCCTTATCGTACACCTCTGCCACTTGGTGCTTGAACTCCTTCAGGTTTTCATCGAACGGCTTGAGCAAAGCACTTAGGCTCTCAGAACTCAACTTGTTGAAAGTCTCGGTTTTCTGCTGAAATATCTTGTTTGCCATGTTCTCAAACTCCAAGCTGAATCGCTTGTGAAGTTCTTCTGTCTCTTTTTGCTGGTTATTCAATTTCTCTTGCAAGGCTTTTCTCTCGGTAGAGACAGAAGCCGTATATTGCAACTGACGGTCAAACTCATTGCGTAGCTTTTCGTATTCCTTCTGTAGAGAGTTTATCTGTTGGGCTGCACGTGCTTGCTCCGCAGCCACCATTTCGCGGCTATGCTTTTGTTCTGATTCTAATTGCGATTTCAATATCCCGCTCTTTCGTGCCGCAGCCATGTATCCGGTCAATACGCCCAGTAATGCTCCTACAGCCAAATAAATTATATCCATATATATAAGGTGTTTTTAGTAGATGGTGTAAACCGCAACAATGATACGTAAAAAAAACAGCTTCTACAAGTGCCATAAGAGTAAAAACGTAAAAATGGCAGTCGCGCGGTTACATGTCATATATACTTTTGTCATTTTGTCAGACATAAAGCTTTGGCATATTTTTCGCAAGACTGAAATCGCCCGGTTGTGGTATCGGGCATTGAAATTTAAAATTAATAATATAAAAATATAGCACTATGAACATTAAACCGTTAGCAGACAGAGTTCTGATTCTTCCGGCTCCGGCTGAAGAAAAAACAATTGGTGGTATTATCATCCCCGACACTGCAAAAGAAAAACCGTTGCAGGGTAAGGTAGTGGCTGTAGGCCATGGCACTAAGGACGAAGAAATGGTTCTTAAAGAAGGTGATACCGTATTGTATGGCAAATATTCAGGTACAGAAATAGAACACGAAGGAGAAAAGTATTTGATTATGCGCCAGAGCGATATTCTTGCCGTTTTGGGATAATGTAAATGATGGTTTTATAAAACAAAAAAAGAAAGGAAATTTATTATGGCAAAAGATATACTTTTCAACATTGACGCTCGTGATCAGTTGAAAAAAGGCGTTGACGAATTGGCTAACGCTGTTAAGGTAACCCTCGGCCCGAAAGGACGTAACGTTATTATCGAAAAGAAATTCGGTGCTCCGCACATCACTAAAGACGGTGTTACTGTAGCTAAAGAAGTAGAATTGGCCGACCCGTTCCAGAACACAGGTGCACAGCTTGTTAAATCTGTAGCTTCAAAGACTGGCGATGATGCAGGTGATGGTACTACTACCGCTACCGTATTGGCTCAGGCTATCGTAGGCGTAGGTTTGAAGAACGTTACCGCAGGTGCTAATCCTATGGATTTGAAACGTGGTATCGACAAGGCTGTTGCTAAGGTAGTAGAATCTATCAAGTCTCAGGCTGAAAAGGTAGGCGATAACTACGATAAGATTGAACAGGTTGCTACCGTTTCTGCAAACAACGACCCTGTTATCGGTAAGTTGATTGCCGACGCTATGCGTAAGGTTTCTAAGGATGGTGTTATCACTATAGAAGAAGCTAAGGGTACTGATACTACCATCGGTGTAGTAGAAGGTATGCAGTTCGACCGCGGTTACTTGTCGGCTTACTTCGTAACAGATACAGAAAAGATGGAATGTGTTATGGAGCATCCGTACATCCTTATCTACGATAAGAAGATTTCTAACTTGAAAGATTTCTTGCCTATCTTGGAACCGGCTGTACAGAGCGGACGTCCTTTGTTGGTTATCGCAGAAGATGTAGACAGCGAAGCATTGACTACCTTGGTAGTTAACCGTTTGCGTGGTCAGTTGAAGATCTGCGCTGTTAAGGCTCCGGGCTTCGGCGATCGTCGTAAGGCTATGTTGGAAGATATCGCAGTATTGACTGGCGGTGTTGTTATCAGCGAAGAAAAGGGCTTGAAGTTGGAACAGGCAACAATCGAAATGTTGGGTTCTTGCGATAAGGTTACTATCTCTAAAGAAAACACTACTATCGTAAACGGCGCTGGCAACAAGGAAAACATTCAGGAACGTATCAACCAGATCAAGGCTGAAATGAAGAACTCTACTTCAGACTACGATAAGGAAAAATTGCAGGAACGTTTGGCTAAGTTGGCTGGCGGTGTAGCAGTACTTTACGTAGGTGCAGCTTCAGAAGTTGAGATGAAAGAAAAGAAAGACCGTGTAGACGATGCATTGTGCGCTACTCGTGCCGCTATAGAAGAAGGTATCGTACCGGGCGGTGGTGTAACTTACATCCGTGCCATAGACGCTTTGGAAGGCATGAAGGGCGATAACGCTGACGAAACTACCGGTATTGAAATTATCAAACGTGCTATCGAAGAGCCTTTGCGTCAGATTGTAGCTAACGCAGGTAAAGAAGGCGCCGTAATAGTTCAGAAAGTACGTGAAGGTAAAGGCGACTTCGGTTACAACGCTCGTACCGATGTTTACGAAAACTTGCACGCTGCAGGTGTAGTAGACCCGGCTAAGGTAACTCGTGTAGCTTTGGAAAATGCGGCATCTATCGCTGGTATGTTCCTTACTACAGAATGTGTAATCGTAGAGAAGAAGGAAGACAAACCAGAAATGCCGGCTGCTCCGGGCATGGGCGGCATGGGTGGAATGATGTAATTCCCGAATAAATCGTATCGCGTAAGCGAATGATATAAAAAAGTTGGGAGACTTCAGAAATGAGGTCTCCCAACTTTTTTTATGTCTATTTGTGTGTTGGGGCTGTTATTTTGCTTTTTTCAGCTTGATGTTATCGAGGAACCAGCGGCGTTGTGATTTGTTGGCTGCATCCCATTCTTTGGTGCGGATGGTTATCTTGGTTTTCGCTGTGATAGTCAATCCGCTGAGGCTTACATTTGCGTGAAGCCACGCCATCTTGTCGGTCTTTACAAACGAGTGGGAGAGGGTTGTAATTTCTGTGTCTTTGCCGTCTTCCGAAATCACTACGGCAAGTTTTGTATTATCGAAGTTATGCGATCCTGTTATCATCGGGCACCAGTCGAACGATAAAGTAAGTGCTTCGCCTGCCGGTATACCACTGATAGACGGAAGTGTGATTCCTGCTTCGAAGCTGGTTTTTCCGAACTTCAGATAGTTGCTTTGCAGATATACGGCATCGGCCATGTTGTTAGATGCATTACGGTATACCAATGTATATCCGCGAACTTTCTCCAACTCGTTTATGAATTCTGTGCCTATTCCCTCTGTTGTGAAGATGTTTGGAGCCTTGGCGCTGGCATCATCGTTCTCTACGGTTTGTCCGGCATTTCCTGCTTGTGCCCACGGCGATACCCATTCAAAGTCATCGAAGAAGTAGACTGTTTCTACAGCTCCTTTATCTTCTATTTCTGTAGCCATAAGTTTAACTACTGGAGCCGCTACACCAGCAAAGTATCCTTTAGCGGTTACGTTATGTCCGTTAAGTTCTGAAATATTCAGTTTTCCGGTGGCATCAGAAATGCTTGCGGCATAAGAAGCTCCGCTTATATTTATTTTGTTTCCGTCTAACACACCGCTTACTGAGATATATGTTCTGTCGGTAGAATTGTATTTATCTATAGTCTTTGTGATGTCTTCCGCTTCAGGGTAAGTTACAGCGTTTCCTGTAGAAACAGTCTGTACTTCATCTACCGCTACATAAGCGAGCGACTGCATATCTGTAGCTTTGTTTCCTTTCACAGAAACTTTGTCGCCTATCTGCACTGTAGCGTTACCCTGCATATACATGTTGCTTCCGTGTTCTGTATCGGTAGCCATGAATCCTCCGTCGGTGATGGCAGATACTAATACGTTCTTTATTGATACTACAGTTTCGTCGGCCAGTGAATTAAGTTCACTAAGTTGATATTCTTGGCAATCGCGATACTTGTCGCCAGCTTGCATTACGATAACATCTGTGCGGCTGGCCAATGTAGCACCTTTGAAAACCAAAGTCGCCTTACGCGGATTATCGGTAGCTCCGTCACGCATATTGTCGGTTACAGATATGGTTACATCCATAGTTCCGTTGCCTTGTGCCGGAGAAACCGTAACCCAGTCGGGGCATTCCGATACCCAGTCGGCATCGGCATATACGGTTATTATTTTCGAATCGGCCTCTTTAGCGTCAAAGCTCAAAGAAGAGGCGCTTGCCAATACTGCTTTCGATAATGAAGTCCCTTCGTCTTTGCTGCAGCCCCATGATAGGGTGAAGAGAAGAGATAACAATATGTAGTTAATATATTTCATAATCCTTTTAAAATGCTTTTAGTAAATATGAATAATTAGAATGACAATCCGTCTACCCATCCCGGATTTTGAGTAAGATTATTGTTGAGCGAACGTTCGTTGATAGGAATAGGATATAGATAATCTCGTACTTCGTCGAACTTGGTTCGGGCTATGTTTTTATGATAGTCTAAGTATCCTTTATCTTTATCGCTAAGCAAGATGTCAGTTCCTATCTTGTACACTAACACTCCAGCGCCGGCAGATGGTTTTGCTTTGCCTTCGTTATAGAGAATGATGTCGGCTTTTCCGTTGCCAGAGAGGTCATACGATCCGCTTCCGGGAAAATACATTCCGCGGAAGGACTGATTAAGGCAGTAGCCTGCTTTCCAACGTACCAAGTCGTTATAGCGGAATCCTTCTTGTGTAAGCTCTATGGCGCGTTCACGGCGTATCTCCAGAATAACTCCTTTATTAGCTCCGGTTACATTTGTGAATCCGGTTTCTGCGTCCGACAGGTATCTGTCTGGGTTGGCGTTAGCTTTTGCCATATTCAAGTCAGGCATTCCTACACGCTGACGAATCTTGTTTACTGATTTATCCAAGTCGTATTGTGTCAGAGTTCCGAGTTCGGCTTTTGCTTCGGCATAATTCAATAACACTTCTGCGTATCTATATACAGGAAGGTCGCAGGTAGAGCGGTCGTTACGGTCTACGTTGCCGCCCGATGCTGTAGGCTCTTGCACAAACTTGATAGGCTGATAACCTGTAACGCTTACCGATAAGTCGGGAGCCAATATCTTAGTAGTACCTATTCTGGTATATCCCGGAGTACGGATGCTTTGTGCCAAGCGTGGGTCTCTGTCTTTAACCTCGTCGGTGAAAGTCATTGTTTGCCATCCTTCTTGGTCAGTAAATGCGGAGCCGTCTTTTTTAAGATACATGTTTACCATTTTTCTGGTAAGTCCAGGGCGACCTTGTGTAGGTACAATGGTATGTGCCGTGGCGTTGTGATAGATATTCAATCCGTAGTCGAACTTGATGGCGAAGATATACTCGTCGGGGTTAGCGTTTTCTTCGGCGAAGAGAGTAAGATAATCGTTGTCGGGATGTCCGGTGGTATATAGTTTATATTCTCCTCTGTTCATCAGTGTCTCGGCAGCGTCGGCTGCTTGCTGCAGATAGTAAGTATAGTCACCGTCTACTTTTGTTTCGTGATATTTGCGGTAAGTACCTTCGTACAGGCAGAAACGCGATTTCAGTGCCAACGCCGCACCTTTTGTTACTCGGTACGGACTGCTCTTCTCATCAGCTTTAGCCGGAAGATTCTCTATGGCATAGTCTATATCTTCTATCATGTGAGTCATTACCAGTTGACGTGAGTCGCGTGCTTTATAAAGTGCGTCATCGTCCGAACCCAATTCTACGTCGTACCAAGGCACATCGCCAAAGCGTTTTATCTTTTCAAAATAGAAGAACGCTCTGAAGAAACGTGCTACGGCATTATATTTTATGGCGGCATTAGCGTCACTACACTGACTGGTATATGCCAGCAGGGTATTTATTTTTCGTAAGTCGCCCCACGACCATCCGCCTCCCGATGCCGGCACGATACGTTTGGTTCCGCCAAGCATTTCATCAGATAAGTTTTGTTGTACATACAAGTCGCTTTGGTTATCGTATGGCGATTTATCCAATAAATTATTGTAGAAAGTATTGCTGAACATTTGTAAGTCTGTCTCGGTCTTGAAGTAATCCGATTGTGAAATCTGGCTTTTGGGCTGCAAGTCTAGCAGATTGTCACAACTTGACAGTACGGTGAGCATTGATATTGCTCCTATTATAATTCGTTTCATTGTTATTCTCTTTAGTTTTGATTAAAAAGTAATGTCTACACCGAATGTGCAGGTTTTCTGCCACGGATAATAAGCGTTGTTGTCTACACCGCTGCTACGATTGAATGCGGCTTCCGGGTCAACGTATTTGGTATGCTTTTTCAGAGGCGACCAATAACAGAGGTTTTCTCCTGAGAAGTAAACTCGTATCTGGTCTATGCCGATTTTTTTGGTCAGACTAACCGGTACGGTGTATCCTACGGTGAGGTTCTTAAGGCGCATATAGCGTATGTTCTGCAAGTATCGGTCGTTTACATAGCTCATAGGGCCAGAAGTGGCAGAGTATGCCATAGGACGTGTAAAGTACGCATCGGGGTTATCTTCAGCCCAAACGTCTTTCAAGAAATCTTTCTGCAGATAAGTAAGGTATGGGTAAGAGTAAGGTCCCCAGAATCCCATAGCCTGTCCGGTAGGATACCAATAATGGTTTCCGGTGCCCTGGAAGAATACAGAAGCGTCGAATCCTAACCAACGTACACTGGCGTTAATTCCGTATGAGAGGCTTGGCAGTGAATTGCCTAGTATCTTGCGGTCGCCCGGTTTGTCTACGGTGTTGCTTCCGATGCCCAATATACCGTCGTTGTCCAAGTCTACAAACTTCAAGTCGCCTGCTTGCCATCCGCCAGTGATTCTTTTGTTGATGTAGCTCAAATCGACTTTTTTAGCGTATTCTTGTGCTTCTTCAGTGCTTTGGTATAACCCGTCGGTAACGAATCCCCATATCTCGCCTATGCGCATACCTTCATAATACTTTTTGGCGAAAGTCTTGTCTTTGTTATCGTACTTGGTGATATGGCTTTGATAGTCGCTGAGGTTGAATCCGAGGCTATATTCCAACGGGCTTCCGGCTACTGATATACGGTCTCTCCATGTAAGCGACAGTTCATATCCTTTGGTTCTAAGGTCGGCGGTGTTCATCTGCGGAACGGTTGCTCCGTATACGGCAGGAAGTTCCACACCGTCGGTCAACATGTTTTTGGTGTTACGTACATATACGTCGGCTGTCAGGTTGAGGCGGTTATTAAGCATGGCCAAATCAAGACCTCCATCCCATTGTTTCGCTGTTTCCCAAGTAAGGTTAGAAGCTACCGGAGCGCCAAGTGAAGAATATTTAGCCATTGCACTACCTTCGTTGAACGAATAAGCACTGAAGTCGCTGATAGAAATCAGTCGCATATAAGTGTAGTACGAAGAAACGTTCTGATTGCCCAAGCTACCGAATGATGCACGCAACTTCAAATTGTCTACAACATTACGCAACGGCTTGAAGAAATCTTCTTCAGAGATACGCCATCCCACAGAACCTGATGGGAATAATCCCCAGCGGTTGCCTTTAGCGAAACGAGATGTACCATCGTAGCGTCCGCTCACTTCAAACAGGTATCGCCCTTTATAATCGTAGTTTAATCGTCCGAAGAATCCCATCAAGGCATATTCGTTCTGTCCGCCAGCTACTCCGGTAATAGTTTCACCTTCCGAGTTCTGTCCTACCAGGTTAAGGTCGTCAAGGGTAGTAGACGAAAGATTCTGTCCGTATGCACTTACGTTCTTTATTCTTAATGTTTCGTAGTTCAGACCGATAACGCCCGTTAGGTGGTGTGCCTGACCGAATGTATTTTCGTAGTTAGCGAATGCGTTTGCCGAGTAATAATTTCGTGTATTAACCGATTCGTCCAATTGGTTTGCTCCGGCACCTGTAGCGTAAACTCCCATTTCTGCATCCGGATATTCACGGAAATAAATATTGTTAGAACGGCTGGTGTTTCTGGTTTGATACAATCTGTATGTAAAGTCGGCTGTAAGGCTAAGGCTCTTTATAGGAGTGATAACCAGTCTGGTAGTATTAGAGAAATCGTTTGCACGATTTACGTTGCGGTGCGAACCTTCTCCTAATATAATGTGTCGTCCGTTTCCTACCTTATAGTTAAGATACGGGGTACTGTAAAGCCATGATCCATCAGGGTTCTTCATAGGGAAACAAGCCAACGCATGTCTTGATCCGTAGGCTAATGTGTTTTGTACACTGCCGTCGCCCTGAAATGTGTATTGAGAGCCATAGAACGATGTGTTGTTGGTCAACTTTGCGTATTTGTTGATAGTGAAATCTATTTTCGAGCGCAGGTTATACTTGCGATAGATATCTGGATTCTCTTTCAAGATACCTTTCTGATAATCGTAAGCACCCGAAACCAAGTATTTTATGTCTTTGTTTCCGCCGCTGAGCGAAATGTTATGCTGCTGTGTGGGATGGTTGTCTCTATACTGCATGTGCCACCAGTCGTAGTTCCCATAGTATACCCACTGCTTACGTCCGTTTCTTTCTTCTTCTACTATCCATGGGCGGTCTGGATTCTCTGTCTTATCGTTTACACGAGCAAGCAACTGCTGCATGTCGTGATCTGTATAGTTTACGTAAAGTGTACCCGAATCGGCTTTCCAGAACTTATTGATGGTGTAAACCGACCAGTATCCGGTTGTTTCATAATCGGTAGAAGTTGTAGGTGCTTCCCATCCAAAACGTCCGCTATATCTAACTGTTGCTTTTCCTTTTTGTTCGTTACCCGATTTGGTAGTAACCAATATCACACCAAAGGCTGCTCGTGCACCGTATACTGCAGCTGCCGAAGCGTCTTTTATGACAGAAATAGACTCAACGTCGTTAGGGTTGATGCGGTTCAAATCGCCTTCCGCTCCATCGATAAGAACTAGCGGACTGGCTCCGTTGATAGAAGTGGTACCACGCACGTTGATGCTTGGCGAACTGCCCGGCACACCCGACGAAGTGGTGATGTTAAGTCCGGCTACCGAACCTTGCAGCATATTAGTCAGCGAGTGCGAAGCTCTGTCTATAAGCGATTTGCTTTCTACGGTAGAGACGGCTCCGGTAAGATTTACTTTTTTCTGAGTACCATAACCTACCACAACGGTCTCGCCCAGCACTACGGCATCTTCGGCCATGTATACTTTGATATTATTCTGTGAAGGCGATACCTTTATATTCTGTGTTTGGTAGCCAATGTACGAGAATTCCAAAACAACGTTTTGGTTGGATACCTGCAGGCTGAATGAACCATCGTCGGAAGTGATAGTTCCGTTTTGTGCATTGCTGGTCCTTACTGTTACTCCTACGAGCGGTTCTTTCTGTTCATCGAATACTTTTCCGGATACGGTTCTGCTTTGCGCCGAAAGAGTGAATACACTCCCTACTATGAACACAATCAGAATAATGAAAGTCTTAATACTTTTCATAAATCTCAGTTTGCTTTATAAGTGTCTATTGAAAATGCTTTAGGACGCTGCATGTTTTCTGTCCATGTATGTCCGAATTCGTCTTTTACAGTGATTGTTAAATCAGTGTCTGCATCTTTGGCTTTCACCTTGAAGAAGTGGGGAGCCTTTTCGGTAATGAAGGCTGGAGTCGATTTGAGATTTGCCGAGTTGAAGCGTTTAACCGATAGTGCTGCTATGTGCAACGGGTCGTACGCCCATACTTCTTTCGGAGTAAGATTGTTTCCTTTCTCGTCGGTTATGGTCAGAGTCCAGCGTGGGTTCCAGTTCCATATATTTATAAGTATTTCGTTGTTAGAGTTTGCCGGATAAGCGTTTACATACTGCATGTATTTCTCTTTTACTGCATCAGGTACATTTGTAGGCATTGATGGAACATCGGCCATAGAGAAATGAACATTATTCAAGTCGTAAGTGCGGAACTGATAATCTTCGTTACGTCCGGTAGTCTTATATATGTATTTAAAGTCCTTTCCGGCTATATCCCAGATGCCATATCCACCCGGTGCTCCGTCGAGGCTGATGTGTACGCCTGGAGTCAAGTAGCCCGACCACCACCAAGAAGCGCAGATGGCTGCGGTGTTATGTTCGTAAAACTCATGTCCGCCGGTTACGGCATGTTGAGGCAGTACATTATAGTTTCTGTGGGTATGTCCGCTTACAAAGTGCACTTTATAGTCTTTCAGTATGCTGAACAACTGTGCGGTGTTAAGCTCGTCATGGTCGAGTGTAAATCCTTCTTTCTCTGAAGTAGCGAATACAGGAGCGTGCATCACTACAATCAGCGGAGTTTCTTTGTCAACGTAAGATAGGTCTTTAGCCAACCAATTGAGTTGCTCTGTAGAAATGCGAACCTCGTAGGCGCGCGAAGTGGTACCGTCGTATTTGCTGCAGTCTATATCGTCCATTACTACATAGTGTACCTTACCTATATTGAACGAATAATACAGCGGAGCTATATTGGTTCTGAATTTAGAGCCGGCTTCGAAATCGGAAGTAGCCTTATAGTCGAAGTCGTGGTTTCCTATAGTATGGAATATCTGTATGCCTTTTACCTGACTGTTCATGGTGTTCAGGTATTCATGGATAGAATATTTATTGTTGTACCAATACAAATCCCAAGTCATATCGCCTAAAGTAATGGCGTACATCTTTTTGTTGGGGAAGCGATTTCTGTAGCTGTTGAAATCATCGGTGAAGTCTTTAAACTGATTATTGTCGTTAGTGCGGTTGGCCAAGTGCATATCGCCCAAGAAGAACACCTTATAATCATCTTGGCCCGACACCTTATTAAGACTGAAGTCAATGCGTTCTGCGGTATCCGCATTACTTTTGTCTTTAAATGATTTGTAGAACAACGGTAGAATGCCGTCGGATGCTACTTCGTAGTTTGCTGGAATCGAGATGAAAACATATCCGTTTTTCTTCTTCGATTTCAGCTGATATATACCTTGCTCGTTGGTAGTGGTGGTTTCTTCGCCATCGGATACTACCACACCTTTAATACCACCTTCTTCCGACGATACGATACCGTATGCAGTGGTACCCTTATCGAGAGTGAAATCGAGTTTGTCTATAAGATTGATATAAATACGTCCTTCAGATTTCTTACGGTTATTTCGCTTTATAGAAACATTATAGTAACCGCTTTCGCAATCTTTTGGAATCTTTACGCTGAAATTATTAGCTTCTACCTTAACTAACGGACAAATGTATGATATACCATTATCCGACTCTAAGATGAATGTGTCCGACTCTTTGAGCGATTGTCCTTCTGTGAGGCTGAAAGTGCAAATTCTTTCGCTCTTTGTAACTGTAGCTTGCTTTGGCAGGTCAATGCTGACATTGAATTCGTCTGCCGAGATTTCTGGACTGTTTTCATTGTTGCATGCAAACAATGGAAAGAATATGGCTATTACCAGCCATAATAAAAACTGTGTTGTTGTTCTCATATGAGTTAATAATTTGTCTTTTATGACCATATTAGGTTCTCTCTAAAATCTGGTGCAAAGAAATACAGAGCACTTTTCATCAATAATGCATGCGTGTTACGTTTCTGTGAAGACTGATTATAGAACAAATTATATGGAAGTTCTGAAAATCTTAAACAAAGTCGTCTTACTTCGACCGAAGTAAGCATGCGTATCGACCGATGTGAGCATGAGTAACGGTCGATGTGAACGTGCGTATCGTTCGAAGTAAGACGACTTCATTAAAGCTTTTAGTATACGAGAAATGGAAAAGAATTAATAATTCCCGCTGCAAGAGGTTTATAATAATAAAAAGAGGGTTCCGTAAAAACGAAACCCTCAATATAATATATAAGTTATAAGTATTTAATGCTTTATGTTGTACAATAGGGAATATAACATAAGGCATTGAAAATAATAATGAAAATAAGCTATAAAAACAATGATATTAGTATTCCGTCTTATCATCTTTTCCCTTCCACATACGGAACGCTTGCAGAGCTTCTTGACGCATAAGCGGCTCTGAAGGAAGTCGGCGTCTGATGGGTGGAAGAGCTAATTCATCGTAGATGAACGAGTCGTCGAAGCCGATGTCTTTGGCGTCGTCTTTTGTGTTAGCGTAAAATATTTTATCAAGGTGTGCCCAGTATATTGCTCCTAAGCACATGGGGCATGGCTCGCAAGATGTGTAGATGTCGTAGCCGCTAAGGTCGAATGTGCCCAGCTTGGCTGCCGCTTGGCGGATGGCGTTTACTTCGGCGTGTGCGGTGGGGTCGTTGTTCGATGTTACTCTGTTAACTCCCGTAGCCAATATGTTTCCTGCTTTGTCGGCAATGACAGCCCCAAACGGACCTCCGTTATTGTTGACGTTGTCTATGGATAGCTCTATGGCTTTCTGCATCAGTTCTTTTTGTGTCATAATATGTATAGATTGAGTGTTATTACTTGGTATCATCATGATGTGAATCGGGCTGATGAATTATTTTCAGGAATGTTTCTATGTCTTTCTGTATGAGTTTATACTGTGGCGATTCCTTATAATTCGTGTTTTTATGTATCACCTGTTCCACTCCCATCTGGCTACGCTGATAGGCGGTAAGCTCGTTCTGCAGTTGCGTTTTGTGCATGGCGAGTTGATAAATCTGCGCTTCGCGTTCACGGCGGAGGGTTGTGCATACAGGAATCAGCATTTTCATCACTACATTATCCATGATGTGATGTCCTTGTATATACATATAGGTGTTGTCGGGTGTTACTCCAAGTTTGGCGAATTCTTTTTTCATGCTCTCTATCTCGTCTAAGGCATCGGCGTGTCTATGCTCCAGCTCTTGCAACTTGCGACGCACTTTACGGCTCATTATGTTCAAGCTGTTCTCGGGGTGATTAGTGCTAAATCGTTCCACTTTTACGAAAGAGCAGAAATCTAGCAAAGAGAACTCGCATAATATGTTTTTCCGGTAGAACCATACAGACCATATAAAAAGGGGATAAGCTATTTGCGAATACAGTTTCATGTATGCCGAAAAGTCTATCAAGGCATGGTCGTTAAGCGTAGCCATTACGCATACTTCGTGCAGACCTTCGGCGTAGCAGTGAAAGTTTTCTATGGCATACGCATATGTCTGCATCACGTACGGACTCTCTATGATGTATCGCGAGGTGTGCGTGCGTCCTTGCAGCAGATAATCGTAATCGCTGTCTACACAAGCTATCATGTTTTCGCCCAATTTTGTTCCCAACTGATTCATCAGTACGGTTTTTTTGCCCTTGGCCAGAGAGCGTTTCGATGGAAGCATCACTTCGAAATATCGGGTGTCGTCTTCATATTCAGCCAATAGGGAACGCCAAAAAGAGATATCGTCATAACTTTCCACGTATGCTATAATTTTCCTTTTTGCATGTTTGGGCTTTAAGTTATTGACCGCCCCTATATAGAGTGAGGTCAGGTTTTCGGTCAGTCGTTTTCCCATGGCGATACATTTTTATATATATGTAGTAATGTCGCTCACTTCGGTCACCGCGTCTACCCATCCGTTCATGATTAGCGCGGGCGAGTGGGTGGTAAGTATTATCTGCACGTTGGGGTTTAGCTGGCGTATCAGTTCGATGAGGCGTTGCTGCCACTCTACGTGAAGCGATATTTCTGGCTCGTCCATAAAGAGGGTGTAGTGCTGATTGTCCTGCACCAATACGGTTAGCAGTATCACCAGCATCTGCTTCTCGCCCGATGACAGTTGGTATGGAGTAAGCGTATCGCCGTCTTGGAAGAACAGTATTTCGTTGCTTTGGCGGTTTATCTTTTTGTTGGTCTCGCTGAATAGCTCATCTATCAAGTCCTGGAATTTAGTCTTGGCTTGCGATAAGGCAGTGGCTTGCAGATGTCCGTCGGGTGAGCCGCTTGTCAGGGCTTTTATGATGCGGTTTCCTATATTGACTTGATAGTCCAGATAGCTGCGCTGCAGTTGATACAGCTGCCAGTCGAGTTCGGTCCTTACATTCTGGTTGCCTATTTTCTCAAGCAACGTAGAGCTGATAAGCGGACGGTCGAAGCTGCGTATCACGTTGAATTTTACAAAGGTTGCGTCTTCGGGATAGAACTCGAAATTCACTCCCGGTTTGATGCCGTTGGTCAGAGTACCGCCCACCAGTTTGTCGAGTGTGCGTACCGAGTCGTTCAGAATCGTACTCTTGCCTATTCCGTTCACTCCGCTTAAGATATTCACGTCTGGACGAAGCGCCCATGAAATGTTCTTGCGTCCCCATAGACCTTTTATCTCAATGTTTTTAATGTAATCTGCCTGCTTTTTCATGATACAATGCTTTTTGTGTGCATAACAAAAATAAGGATTCTTGTAGAATAAATCAATTTTTATGTTTCTCATTTTTTAGAATCGCTACCTTTGTACCATAAAATGTAACGAAAAGAATAGTAGCAACGTGCAATGAAAGGGAATACTGACACTATAAAATCGCCTATACTTTATCTTCAGCATCAATATGAATTGTTGAAGATGGAGTACGATTACGAGAAAGAGCAATTCAAGCAGCAAACAGAAGTGATGGGCATAGGGCGCAAGATAAAGCGTGGCATGTGTTGGTATCCTGTCAGTTTGGGGCGTAGCTATTACAATGCGCTTAATCAGTTCGTGGTAGAGGTGGAGCGTCGCGAAGATAAGGACATAGAGCATCTATTTGAATACGGCCGTCCGGTGTGTTTCTTCACGGCTTTGCCCGGAGGCAAGTTGAGCTATCTTAATTTCGTGGCTACCGTGAACTATGTAGAAGACGACCGCATGGTGGTGATATTGCCCGGTCCAGAGGCTTTGGTGGCTTTGCAGAGCAGAGACGAGCTTGGCGTGCAATTGTATTTCGACGAGACCAGTTATCGACTGATGTTTGAGGCGATGAATCAGGTAATCAGTGCCAAGAACAATCGTTTGGCAGAGTTGCGCGATATATTTCATGGCACTCAGCCTTCGTCTACTTTCTCCTTTCAGTCCGTCCGTTTTCCGTGGCTCAACGCTACGCAAGACGCTGCGGTAAATAAGGTGCTTCATGCTAAAGATGTGGCGATAGTGCACGGCCCTCCCGGAACAGGAAAGACTACTACTATGGTAGAGGCTATCTACGAAACGTTGCATCGCGAAAATCAGGTATTGGTGTGTGCGCAGAGTAATATGGCGGTCGATTGGATTAGTGAAAAACTGGTAGACCGTGGCGTAAGCGTATTACGTATCGGAAATCCAAGTAGGGTAAACGATAAGATGCTTTCTTTTACTTACGAAAGGCGCTTCGAGTCGCATCCCGACTATACGCAACTGTGGGGAATACGTAAGGCGATAAGAGACCTTTATGCACAGATGCGCAAGCGGTCCGACCGTGAGGCGGTGCGTACCAAGATAAATTCGTTGAAAGACAGAGCTAATGAACTGGAGATACGAATAAATGCCGACTTGTTTTCCGAAGCCAGAGTGATAGCCTGCACCTTGGTGAGCAGCGCCAATCGCTTGCTGATGGGGCAGAAGTTCGGCACAGTGTTTATAGATGAGGCTGCTCAGGCATTAGAGCCGGCGTGCTGGATAGCAATACGTAAGGCCGACCGTGTGATATTGGCTGGCGACCATTGTCAACTTCCGCCTACGGTGAAGTGTCCGCAGTCGGTGCGTGGCGGTTTGGGGCATACGCTTATGCAGAGCATCGTGAAGAATAAGCCCGAAACGGTGTCGCTGCTAACGTTGCAGTATCGCATGAACGATGAGATAATGCGTTTCTCTTCCGATTGGTTCTACGATGGCCGACTTCAGGCGGCTCCCGAAGTGAAATACCGTGGTATCTTAGATTACGATACTGCCATTGAGTGGGTAAATACAGAAGGCATGGACTGCAATGAAGAGTTTGTAGGCGAGAGCTACGGACGCATCAACAAGGCAGAAGCCGAATTGTCGGTTGGCAAGCTGAAAGATTACATTCAGAAGATAGGCAAGGAGCGTTTCCTTGACGAGCGTATAGACATCGGACTTATTTCTCCTTATAAGGCACAGGTGCAGTATCTGCGTGGCCTGATACGGCGCGACGCATTTTTCAAACCTTATCGTCAAGCCATAACCGTAAATACGGTCGATGGATTTCAAGGGCAGGAGCGAGACGTCATCATTATCAGTCTGGTACGTGCCAACGAAGAAGGAAACATCGGCTTCCTTAACGACCTGCGACGAATGAACGTAGCCATGACTCGTGCCCGTATGAAGCTTGTCATCATGGGAGATGCTTCAACGCTTACCAAGCACGCTTTCTATCGTAAATTGTTTGATTATATAACTGAGTTGAACGGATAAAAAATTTTGCCGTATGAAATAGGGCTGTTTCATGCGGCAATTTTTTTGCTTCTAGGCTTTGATATTAGAGCAAAACATTAGTGAATGGATGATTTTGTTGTTTTGATAAACGTAATTTTAGTTTTTGATGCAAATAATGGCCTTGTAAGGGGTATTTGCTGATGAAAAGCTTTTTAAATAAGAATAAATATATCAAAAAGATTGATATTTTAATTTTTATTTGCACTTTTGCTTAGCTGTTGCTGAATTTACTGCTTGATTTTGCAACACAAAAGCATGTGAATTCTGCAATAGAAGAAAAACTTGAACAATTTATTGCTGTTCAGTGGATTATGATGTTATAATTAATGTGTTGCGGAACAAAATTATTTAGAGAGGATTATGAGGTACAACAAAGGAGAGAATGTCGGGTGGCTATGCTTTCTGGCATTGCTATGGTTTTGCTTTTTACCAGTGATGGCGCAGAACCAAAAAGTGGTTACGAGTGGCAACGTGACAGGTAGAGTAATCGACCAAAATGGAGATCCGCTGGTAGGCGTGTCTGTGTATGTAAAAGGCTCGATGGCAGGTACTATAACCGACGTTAAAGGTTATTTTGAAATGCCTTCACATGGAAAGAAAGAACTGAAAATGGTTTTTTCTTTCATTGGAATGAAACAGCGCGAGATGACTTGGAAAGGTAAAAGTCTGACCGTGGTGTTGGAAGACGATTTACAAAGGATAGATGAAGTCGTTGTGACGGGATATCAGGAAATTGACCGTAGAAAATTGGCGAGTTCTATCCTTTCTGTAAAAGGAGACGACTTGAAAGGCGGAGAATACTTGTCGGTGGACAAGATGTTGCAAGGACGTTTGCCTGGTGTGGCAGTAATTAATATGTCGTCTACTCCTGGTGCGGCTCCTAAAATCCGTATCCGTGGCTCTTCGTCAATTACCGGAAACAGAGAGCCGGTATGGGTTGTAGACGGTATCATTCTTGAAGAATCGGTAAATATTTCTACTGAAGAATTGAACAGCCCTGATAAGGTTAACTTGATAGGAAATGCCATCAGTTCACTTAATCCGGAAGATATAGACCGTGTAGATATCCTGAAGGATGCAAGTGCAACGGCCATTTATGGTGTGAAGGCAGCTAATGGAGTCATTGTGGTTACCACTAAGCACGGAAAGAATCAGAAGCCTTCCATTAATTATACTACAACATTAGGCATTACAGCTCCTCCTACATACGATAAGATGTTCCGCATGAATTCGGCAGATAGAGTAGATATGTCTATCGAGATGCAAGAAAGAGGACTTTCATTTGGTAGTTACAAGCCTTCAGACATAGGTTATGAAGGGGCTTTGCAGCATTTATGGAATAAGGATATTACGTATGGTCAGTTCTTGGGTCAAGTAAAGGCTTTGAAAGAACTGAATACAGATTGGTACGATTTACTTTTCCGTACGGCATTTACACAGCAACATTCTATTTCTGTTACCGGTGGTAACGACCGCAGCGATTATTATTTGTCAGTAGGTTTTGCTGATAACCAAAGTGTTACCATAGGCGAGGGCTTGAAGCGTTATAACGTGTTGGCCAAGGTTAATACTAAGCTGAACAAAGACATTACGCTTGGATTCAAGGTAACTGGCGCACTTTCGCAGGCCGACCATCCGCACGCTTCGGTAACTCCTTATGAATATGCCTATAATACTTCTAGAGCCATTCCGGTAAGAAATGCCGCTGGCGATTTGTATTATTACGCTAATGAATCAGGATATAACGGTATGTTGATGTATAACATATTGAATGAGATAGATCATACTGGAAATAAGATAGATAATTCGTCAATCGACGCATCAATTAACTTGGATTGGAAGATTGCGTCGGGTATAAGGTTTTCTTCAGTGCTTGGAGTAGGCCGTAGCTCTGTTTCTCAAGAAAGTTGGGCTGATGAGCAATCTTATTATATCACTTCTATGCGTCAGTCGCCTTACGGAGCTACATTGCCTAACCCTACGGAAAACCAACGTTTTGCAGAACAATACTGCTTGTTGCCGTTTGGTGGTGAACTTTCTACATCGAACACGCGTCATACTTCTTATACGTGGAGAAACAACTTATCATTGATACATAGTTTTGGAAAGCACGAAATTTCAGGAAGCATAGGTCAGGAAGTGCGTTCTTCTAAGTATGACGGTGTGCAGTCTACTCAATACGGTTATCTGCCTGAAAGAGGTAAACGTTTTGTGGATATAGACCCTACTATTTGGAAAAGATACGCTACTTTGGTACGTAATCATCCAGATGTGATTACCGATACTAAAAACAATGTGATTTCATTCTACGCTACAGCGGCTTATGTATACGATAGTCGTTATATTTTCAATTTCAATATCCGTACAGACGGTTCTAACAAATTTGGTCAAGACAAGAGTGTTCGTTTCTTGCCTATATGGTCAGTGTCTGGACGTTGGAATGTGATAAATGAAAAATTCATGAAGAACGTGAATTTCTTGAATGACTTGGCTTTCCGTGCTTCATATGGTATACAGGGAAATGTGCATCCCGACCAAACCCCTAATATTATAGCCAGCTTGGGAACTCTGGAAACATTGCCGCAGGAATATGTTTCCACACTTTATAAGTTGCCAAACAACAAGTTGACGTGGGAGAAGACTCGTTCTTATAATGTGGCTGTAGACTGGGCTTTCTGGAACAACCGTATTTATGGTTCTCTCGATGTATATTATAAGAAAGGTGTCAATCAGATTGTGACGAAAGACGTGGCACCGTCTACTGGAGCTACTAACGTTTCTATAAACGATGGAGACATTGAGAATAAAGGATGGGATTTGGCTGTATCGTTCGTGCCTGTTCAAACTAAGGACTGGACTTTAAGCTTGTCGTTCAATACCGGAAAGAACTACAATAAGATTTTGAACGCAGGAAACTCGGCTGTTACCTGGCAAGATTATATAGACGGTACGCTGGTAAGCAACGGACACGCCGTAAATAGTTTCTATTCTTATAAATTCGATAAACTCGATTCTGAAGGATATCCTGTCTTTAAGGATGTAAACGAGAAAGATGAAGACGGAAACGCTGTGGTTCATTCGCAGCAAGAGATGTTCGACAGAGCGTTTGTATATTCGGGCAAGCGCGAAGCCGACCTGAATGGTGGTTTCTCTGCATTCTTGAAATATAAGAATATTTCGTTGAATGCTTTGTTCTCATTCAGCTTTGGAAGCAATATCCGTTTGAACGACTTGTATCAGTCTTCAGGACAGAATCTTCCTTATCCAGACCAAAACATGTCGAGCGAGTTTGTTGACCGTTGGAGAGTGCCAGGCGATGAAGAAAGAACTAACATTCCTGTGCTTTCAGATAAAAGTCTTGCCATCCGTAACAGCGATGTTACTTACCGCATAGCCGATAATGGATGGGATATGTATAACAAGAGTGATTTGAGAGTAGTGTCGGGTAGTTTCTTGAGATGCCGTTCTATGTCAATCCGTTACGATTTGAAGCCTGAATGGTTGAAACCTCTTTATTTGAAAGGAGCCAGCGTTAGTTTCGATGCCGGAAACGTGTTCGTGTTGAAAGACAAGGCTTTGAAAGGAAGAGACCCTGAACAGATTGGATTGGGATCACGCAGTATTCCGCCACAGCGTTCGTATGCTGTCCGTATTAGTTTAACACTCTAACGTAAGAATAGAAAAATGAAAAAGAACATATATTATATATACATCCTTATAGGATTGGCACTTTCTTCGTGTAGCAATTTTCTGGAAGAAAGCTCTCAAGACCTGATGATTCCTAAATCGGTGACTGACTACAAGGAATTGTTTTTTGGTGAAGTGATAAATAACAAAGAAGTGCTGCATCCTTACTTGGAATATATGACAGACGATGTGGCCGACCTTTGTTATTACGGTTCTAGTCCGATGCTTATTTCTAACGACTGGCGAGAACCCATGTGGGCGTATTATACTTGGCAGCAGGATCCTGAAATAGGAATTTCTAATGAATTTACCACCGATAAGGCATGGACTTCTTATTATCATAAGATTCTGATGTGCAACATCATGCTTGATAAGTTGAGCGAGATGAACGGAACTGAAGAAGAAAAGCAAGACCTGGAAGGTGAAGCTCATTTTATGCGTGCGTTTTCTTATTTCATGCTGGCTAATTTATATGGTCGTCCTTACGTTGAAGCCACGGCTACTGAAGATTTGTGTGTGCCTATCAATACTGAAATCAGCTTGTCGGATAAGATGATGAAACGTGCTACTAACGCCGAAGTTTATGCCCAAATGGAAGCCGATATTACAAAAGCCATAGAATGTCTTAAAGGCTCTAATATTCAGAAGAGTATATACCGACCGAATTTGGCTGGAGCATACTTGCTTGCATCGCGCATCGCATTGTTTCAGCAGAAATACGATGATGTTGTTACTTACAGCGATGTTGTGATAAATGATTTCGGTAAACAGCTGACTAAATTGTCGGAGACTCCGGGCGAAAATAAATTCCTTTCATTTGCCAATAAGGAAATCTTGTTTTCTTATGGAACCACTACGATAGAATCGTATATGAAGCCTGATTTCGGATATGCCGGCGATTTGGTAGTTTCTAAAGACTTGCTGGCTCAATATTCCGAAAATGATTTGCGCCTGAGCCAATTTTTCCAGCATACGGTAGGAAAACAAAGACGTCCTGTTGCAAAAACCATAGAGTACTATGTACCGTCTAAGTGGAGCTCTACTTCGCCTACTGTTTACTCTAACGCTTTTCGCTTGTCGGAGGCTTATTTGAATCGTGCTGAGGCTTATGCCGAAAAGGGTGAACAAGATAAGGCTATGGATGACTTGAAAACTCTTTCAGAACACCGCATGAAGAGTGGAGCACAGCCGCTCGAAGTTGATGCTGAAGGTATTGTGGCTACCGTACGTAAGGAACGTCGTCGTGAGTTGGCTTTCGAAGGTTTCCGCTGGTTCGACTTGCGCAGATACGGATGCCCGGTGATAGAGCATGTTTATACATCGAAAAATACCGAAGGTGCAGGCGACAAATTCAAGTTGCAAGACAAAGACTTGTATACACTGCCTATACCTAAGAGCGAGAGAGACAAAAATATGCAGATAGAGATTTTCAGCCGCCCGGAAAACAAGCCGGTTTCGGCCAACAACTAATCCGCTAAAAAAGAAAGATTATGAAAAAGATTATATTATTGATAGCTTTGTTGTCAGGACTAACCGCCTGCTACCATGAAGACGAATTGAACGTGCCCGACCTTTCTGATAAGTATGGTGTGCTGCAAGATTCGTCCGACCCCACACAGCATTTCATTTACGAGTTTTACCAGAAATATGAAAGCGTGATAATCGTGAACCCCACGATTGCCGATTATAAATTCAACTTCAATGCGGAAAACGGTATCCAGATTACAGCTCCCGAGCAAACTCAAGCTGTAATAGACGAAGGCGTTGATTTCTTGAAGAAGGCGTTGATAGACTTGTATCCGTCTGATTTCTTGAAGAAGAACCTGCCTTTCTCTATTATTCTGGCAGAAAAGGTGCAGATGGACTCTTACGGAGAAACTACGGTACTTAGCAGCTATGCCAGCAATAGCTTTATAGCTATAAGCAATATCACTTCTGCCCTTGGTAGTATGTCTAAAAGCGATTTCGTGAAAATGCGTGCAGACCTCAACGCTAATTTCTGGGCTAAGTATATGTCGGAGGTGAGAGGCTCGTTCTCCATTCCCGACGAATTTTATGAGCTGACAGAAACTGCCGCCGAAGACAAGGAGATTTATAGCGGTTATTATTATATGGGATACGAAGCCCCTTCTACCATCGATTTCTATAAATACGGATTAATCAGTTATAATACCGAGTCGTCTTATATAGATGAAGAAGACCCTGACTTTCCGTTCTATTCCATTTATGCTCCTACCCGCGAGATGGACTTGTCGCAGTGGATGAACTTTGTGTTTGAAAAATCGCAAAACGAGTTGGCGCCTATTTTTGAACAATATCCAATTATGAAGAAAAAGTACGATATCATAAGAAAAGCCATGTTGGCCAACGGATTCGACTTGACCAAATTAGACCTATAACAACCTAAAGTATAATAAAATAATGAATAACGTTTTTAATCTATTGTGCGTGGGAGCGTTTTCTTTTGGCTTGCTTGCAGCCAATGCTGAGGCTCCCAGACTGAGGAAAAAGAAGAAAGATGCCACAGAGCAGGCGGATACAGTGAAAAAAGAAAAAGTGTCCGATTATAAAAAGCTATTGAAGGATGCAAAGACTACCGAAGGAATGTTCAAAATTCATCAGGTGAAGGACAAATATTATTTTGAAATTCCCAAGAATCTGTTGAAAAGAGACTTTATGATTTCTTCGCGCGTGTCTAGCACCAGCAACAATAAGGATGTGGCTGCCGGCCAGATGCCTAAAAATCCGGTAGTAGTTACTTTCTCTACAGACGAGAAGAAGCTGTTCATGCATAAAAGAATGCTGCGTAACTTATGCGACACTACTTCTGTTATGTACAAGGCTTTTCAGCGAAATTATTCCGACCCTATCTGGGAGGCATATAAGATAGAAAGTGTTTCGCCGGATTCTTCGGCTTACGTGGTAGATATGACTTCGCTGTTCATTACAGACGTGCCTGAGTTCAGCCCATTCCGAGGTGGAAACATCATGGATATTCTGTCTAAGAAGAAACCTTTGTCGGGAAGTCTGTCATCGTCAAAGTCGTATATTCTGGGCATGAAGTGTTTTCCGCAAAACATCAACATCAAGTCTCTGATGAGTTATTCGGTAGACGGAAATCCGTTTACTGTGACCATGACGCGTAACATTATTTTGTTGCCGGAACAGACTATGCGTCCACGTTATAGCGATTCGCGCATAGGATACTTTGATGAGGGTAAATACTTCTTTACCGAAAAGAAAGACGGATTGCAGGAGTTTTCGCTAATCAACCGTTGGGACTTGCAGCCTAAAGCGGAAGACTTGCAGAGATACAAGGATGGCCAAATGGTAGAACCACAGAAACCTATAGTGTATTATGTAGATACGGCTATTCCCGAAAAATGGAGAAAGTACATCAAAAAGGGAATTGAAGACTGGCAGGAAGCTTTTGAGGAAATAGGATTCAAGAATGCTATCGTGGCAAAGGATTATCCGAAGGATGATCCAGACTTCGATCCAGATGACATACGTTACAGTTGCTACCGTATGATTGCCACTCCAGAGGAAAATTCCATGGGTCCTTCTTGCGTTGACCCTCGTTCGGGAGAAATCATTCAGGGCGATGTATTGTTCTATTCTAACGTGGTGAAACTGCTGCATAACTGGCGTTTCGTGCAGACTGCAGCTGTAGACCCTAAAGTAAGAAAACCGGTGTTCGATGACGAGACTATGGGAAGTGCCTTGCGCTATGTGGCCGCTCATGAAATTGGTCATACGTTGGGCTTGATGCATAACTTCGGAGCATCGTATTCTTATCCAGTAGACTCTTTGCGTTCGGCTTCGTTTACCCAAAAATACGGAACCACTCCATCTATTATGGATTACACCCGCTTCAACTATGTCGCTCAGCCGGGCGATAAAGGTGTGGCTTTGATGCCACCGCATCTGGGTGTGTATGATAAGTATGCCATTAAGTGGGGATATAAGCCAATTTTCGAGGCTTCAACGCCAGAGGAAGAGAAGAGTGTACTGAACGCTTGGATTAAGGAGAAAGAAAACGATCCTATGTATAAGTATGGTCCGCAGCCGTTTATCAATGAACTCGACCCTTCTTGCAAGTCGGAAGATATTGGAGATAATGTGGTGAAAGCAGGTGAGTACGGAATGAAAAACCTGAAGGTTATCATGAAAAACCTTCCTGAGTGGACTAAGGAAGACGATAACGATTACACTCGTCTTTCTGATGCTTATCGTGAGGTGGTGATGCAGATGCAGCGTTATTTGCTTCATGCCATGGTTTCTGTAGGAGGTATTTATTTGGATGAACCGCGTAGAGACAATACAAAACAGATAATCCGTTTCGTGCCTAAAGAAGAGCAAAAGGCAGCTTTGAAGTTTACATTAGAAACTATGATGGATTTGCCTAACTGGTTGCTCGATAAGAATGTGATAGACCGAATAGGTCCTGTATATTCACCTCTTACACTGCAGTCTATCATTGTGAGCCGATTGTTCTTTACTTCCATCACTTCCAGCTTGGCGTTGTTCGAAGAACTTGACCCTAAGAACGCTTACCGTTATGTAGATTTCATGGACGATTTCTATAATTTCGTATGGAAGAAAACTAAGGCAGGAGCTAATTTGAACATGTACGATTGCAATTTGCAGATAGCTTATGTAGATAAACTTCTGGATGCTACAGGACTGGGTGCTAATAAGGCAGGTTCTCCATTTGGACTCAAGAACTTGAACGAAGTTGAGAAGCAGTTGATGACAGACAACATAGACTGGCAGAAGGCTGGCTTTGAGTTTAATACGATGGGTACTACAGAGATGGTGAAAAACGCTGCGGTTTATCAAAAGTTGCAAGAAGCTTATAGCTTGCTGAAGAGCCGCATGGCAACAGGCAACGCTTATACGCGTGCTCATTATCAAAACCTTGTATTCAAGATTAAACGAGCGTTAGAGAAATAAGTATATGGCTGCAAACAGCGAAAAATAGAATGCGAACATCGCATTCTATTTTTTTTTACTGCCCCCAGAAGGTGTTATGAGGCCGATTTTGAAATAATATATACAGACGTGATATTCTTTGTATAATCATGTACAATAAAATGTTTCTAAGAGTTAGTTTTCGAAAGATTTATCTACATTTGCTGAGTACTTTGGATAGCATCTATGCAGATTTAAGTGTATTTGTAAAGTGTATATGGTGCCATAACTTTACGACTTGGTCGTGTTGTAAAATTGCATATAATCAATGAATATAATGAATAATTATCTGTTTTATTTGGGTGTTTTACTTTTTGCAGCATCCTCTACATTGAGCGCACAAAAGCGTGAAATCAAGCCTTGCGTTTGTGCTAACGGTAAAAAGGCTGATTATTATATTTATCCTAAGGCTATTCCTCCTTATGAACCTTCTGAACTGATTGAGGAGGTATTATTCGATCGCTATCGTTATCATTCTGGAGAAGGTGATATGTGGCCCCTCACTTGGGGAAAGGATGATAACATCTATTTGGGTGCAGGCGACAATAAAGGTTGTACAGTGAATGTTTGGAAATTACGCACTTTTAAGCGTTTTAATTTAGGTGATTTAACTCAGGTAGGACAGTGGTCTATGGATATGATTTGCCCTTCTCCTACCCCTGACGATTCGTTACTTATGGCAGATAAGCGCTTGGAAGGCGTAAAGCCATCTGGGTTATTGGATGTTGATGGTACGCTGTACATGAGTTTTGAAGCTCAAAATTATGGTGATAATCCTCTTTTTCGTCGTCAGCACAATCTTTTTGGATGGATTGCCGTTTCTAAAGATGGAGGATTAACTTTTGACAACTATGCTACGCCATTCCATTTCTTTGAGGGACGTTTGTCTTCTTGTCATTTCTTGCAGTTTGGAAAAGGATATGAAGGTGCACGTGATGGTTACGTATATGCCTATTTCCCTTGTGACGAAGATGATAATCAGAGCTATTGGGAGAACAATGACGGTATGTTGCTGGGTCGAGTTCCTAAGGATAAAATTTTGCAGCGTGATGCTTGGGAATTCTTTTCTTCAAGTAATCCGGCAGAACCACGATGGAGCCACGACGAAAAGGATGCTAAATTGGTGTTCCGTTATTATAAAATGACAGGCTCCAATCATGTAGTTTATAATCCAGGAATCAAACGTTATATAATGGGTAATTACAGTTTTGTAGATGAAGAGTTGCATCCGCGTCCTATTCACCAGATGAGATATCCAGAGGCGTCTCGTTCGCAGTTGACGCTCTATGAAGCACCGGAACCATGGGGACCTTGGCGTATTTTCCACCGTGATGATAATTGGGGAACATATGGTGATTACCAACCAAATTTCCCTGTTAAATGGATGTCAGAAGATGGTCATGTCATAATGATGATTTCAGCTGGCTCTTGGGATGATTATAACTTGGTTTCTCAAAAGGTTGCTCTCCGTTTGAAAGGTGAAACCTCGTTTCCTTCAATGGCCAAGGAGTTTCTGTTTAAGGTTAAGTAGTAAAAACTACATACATACACACATACTTGCAAACAGCGAACATCGCAATGTTATTTAACCCCCTTCAGAATGTGTTCTGAGACCGATTTTTAAAGAATATATACAGACTTAGCCTTGTGAAATAACAAAAGCCAATTTGCTATATCAAATAAAAGTATGCTACATGAAAAGAGAACGCATATCTTAGGTGTTTTCTCTGTATGCGTATGGCTATGATGCGGAGAGTAGGGAGGCTTTTTGCGCATTCCGAACTAAATATATATCTTTACAAGTGTATTTAATGTAAACAGCCTAAACCTATATAGTATGAATATAAAACGTCTGTTGTTCTATTTCGTCTTTCTGCTGAATTGCTTTCTGCTGAATGCGCAAATTCCGCATCTGTTACCAATGCCGCAGAAGTCGTCTTTCTCTGGTAAATATGTCAAGGCCAATCTTCCGGTAAGGGAAGTATTGGTGAAACAAGTGCCTGAGGCTCAGTTTCAAGATGAGGCATATCACTTGTCGGTTACTCCGAAGGAGGTGATTATTGAGGCGGTTACGGAAAAAGGTTTGTTTTGGGCACGGCAGACTATGGCTCAACTTACCGTTGACAGTCATGGCAAGAAATGCTTGCCGCTGTGTGAAATTACCGACTGGCCGGCTTTCCGCATTCGTGGATTTATGCACGATGTAGGCCGTAGTTTTATTCCCATAGATGAGCTGAAGAAAGAAATAGCGTTGCTTAGTAGCTTTAAGATAAACACCTTTCACTGGCACCTCACGGAAAATCAGGCTTGGAGACTTGAGAGCCGCCTTTACCCGCAACTGAATGCCGCCCAGAATATGCAGCGCGAGAAGGGAAAGTTTTATACGCTTGATGAGGCTCGCGATTTAGTGGAGTTTTGCCGTAAGCATCATGTATTGCTCATTCCGGAAATAGATATGCCTGGTCATAGTGCCGCTTTCGAACGGACGTTTGGTTTTGGTATGCAAACTGCCGAGGGTAAGCGTATAATGAAGGACATCATAACAGAAGCGTGTACTGCTTTCGATGTGCCTTATCTGCATATCGGTACTGATGAAGTGGCGTTTACCGACCCTCAGTTCGTGCCCGAGATGGTGGCGTTTGTGCGTTCAAAGGGAAAGAAAGTTATTTCGTGGAATCCAGGTTGGCAGTATAAGCCCGGTGAGATTGACATGACACAGCTGTGGAGTTATCGCGGCACGGCTCAACCCGGCATTCCGGCTATAGACTGCCGTTTTCATTATGCCAACCATTTTGATAATTATGCCGACTTGGTGGCTCTCTTCAACAGTCGCATATATAATCAGCCGGTTGGAAGCGAGGATTTGGCGGGCTGCATAGTGGCGTTCTGGAACGATCGTTATATAGACAATACTTACCAGCTTCTTAACGAGAATAATTTCTATCCTTATATGCTCACGCTTGCCGAACGTGCTTGGCGTGGTGGTGGCAGAGGTTATTTCAACGGAAAGACCACGCTTCTGTGGGATGATGAACCAGAACAGAAAGCTGAGTTCGCCGAGTTCGAAAACCGTATGTTGTGGCACGCTAAGAATACGCTTAAAGATGAGCCGTTCGCTTATCAGCGACAGGCGGATGTGGAGTGGCGCATTACCGACGCTTTCCCAAACGATGGCGATTTGCAGCGTAGCTTCCCTCCCGAAGAGCATCTTATGCCAGTAGGAACTCCCGACTCTGATATTACTTCTTATACTTATAACGGAAGTACTTATGATTCGCGCACCATTACTGGTAATGGCTTTTATCTGCGTCATGTGTGGGGAACTTTGGTTCCCGGCTTTTATGAGAATCCGAAAGAGAACCATACGGCATATGCTACTCGATGGATTTACTCAAAGAAGGCTTGTACGGCGCATATTTATTTAGAGTTCCAAAATTATAGTCGCTCTGAGAGTGATTTGCCACCGCTTCCCGGTACATGGGATTACAAGGGCAGCAAGGCTTGGATAAATGGTGAGGAGATTATGCCGCCTGTATGGCAGAATACTAATAAAGAGCGTATGTTGGAGTTACCGTTGCGCAATGAGAACTGCGTATCGCGTCCGGCAGTAGATATTAGTCTGCGGAAAGGCTGGAACAAGTTGGTGCTGAAACTTCCTGTTGGCCGCTTCTCATCCAGCGAAGTCAGATTAGTAAAATGGATGTTCTCGGCTACGGTAGAGCAATGATATAGCAAAAAATTAGCCGCATGAAATAGGGTCTCGTTTCATGCGGCTTTTTTGGGCCTTTGGGCTTATAATTATTGACAATGAAAATCAGTTTTTCTGCTGAGTTATAAGATTCTTCTTCTTGCGTCTGAATTCCTTCAGGCGTTCCATAGCGTGACTGCGGCTAAGCATTATTTGGCGTCGGTATACGATGCAGGTGGTCAGGAAGTAAACCCCTGTTTGAATCCACAACGCTCTGAACTCAGGCAACACCTGGTCGAGGGTAGCACCCATCGAGTTGATGGCTATATAGCCGTTGATGCCGAACGTAGACGGGAACAGCCATGAAATTACTCTCCAGAATTCGGGTATTGCCGATCCGGGCCATGAAACACCAGATATGAACAAGAGCGGAACGGAAGTAAATACGTAAATCATCATACATGCTTCGCGATGGTGTATAAAGATAGAGCACGTCATAGCGAAGAAGATGCACGATAATACATACGGCAGTATAAATGCCGCCAATGTTCCGGCTTGTGCTATCTGTACCAGACTGAATATCTTGGGCACTACACAGAGTATGTATGCCGAAACGATGGCATAGATAATGAAGTAGGCAGAAGATTTGCCAAATACTATGCGCAGGGTTCCTTGATACTGACGGCTTAACGGTACCAAGTCGCGGAATCGGTTATTCTCGCGGGCGGTACCAGCCGAGAGTCCTACCCCAAGCAACAGGGTTTGCTGTATAATCAAGATTAGCACGGCTGGCAGCAAGAAGCTGGCATATCCGGCTTGCGGATTAAACAGGTTAACCGCTTCGTATGTAATAGGCGTAGCGCTTATCTCATCCTGACGGTTGGTCGTGTTTCCGGCACGTTTAGCCTTTATTGCCTTATTCATCTTTAGAGATACTTCGGTCGATGCTGTCAGTATCGCCTTGTAATAAAGCATACCGCTCATGTCGCAGTACAGCGTAACTTGGGTCTGTATGCCTTTGTTTATGTCGCTACTGAAACTTTCTGGAATATAGATAACGCCGTACACCTTGCTTTCTTTAAGCAGCAACTTAGCCTCTTCCATATCGGCGCAGTGCGACTGTATTTTCACGTCGGGCGTGGCGTCAACTTTGCGTATAAATTCTCGGCTCAGAGTCGATTTGTTCATATCTACCACCGCTGCCGGTACCTCTCTCACCACTTCGCCAGTATAGATAAAAGCATAGAGCAACGGGTATGCAAGGGGTACGAGCAGAAAGAATATCAGAACACCCTGGTCCTTGAATACTGCTTTCAGCTCTTTCTGGCATATATAGAATACGCTGTTCATCCCTTGTCGGATGATATTTCGTAATGATGTTTCTTTTCTCATTGTTCTTCTGCTTTTAAGGGATGTAAACGTAGTGCATCATGGCGGTGCGTATCTTCTTGAATACGAAGAACGGCAACAATATGAATATCAGCAGAGCTACTACCGAATGCCATGCGTATATAAGCGGATAGCCATTGAGCGCCAAGTCTACGTATATCAGGAAATAATGCCTGAGCGGGAACAATACACTGAGTCCTTGCAGGGTAGGGTGCATGCCCATCACTGGGAAACTGAATCCCGAGATGGAGATTGAAATTACTCCCCACAGTGAGGCGGTACTCAATGCCAGACGCAGGCTGCCGAACATGCCGAAGAAAAAGATTCCGAGGGCTTGCGACGACAATACCAACAAGAGTCCCGCCAATAGCATTGGCAATATTCCGCTATTGCACGGAAAATGCAGAAATCCGTATAGGTATGTGTTGTAGAAAACCGTAGAGATGAAGAACACTGCTGTTTGCGGAAGCAGCTTTCCGGCTAATGCCGTAACGATGGAGTTATCTGCCAACTGCATCAGTTCTTTTGCTGTATTCTCTTTCAGCTCGGTACCTAATGTATATACGGTAGTAAGCAGCATCAGAATCATAAGCATACCCGGCACCAGTGTATTACAGAGGTATACAGAGTAGTTCATCCATGGGTTGTTCAGGATATGCGTATCAATGACTATGGGTTGCAAGTATGCCACCGCCTGTGCGTCGGTAGCTCCTTTAGCCCTCAGCGTAGCTCTTCCGATGGCACCTCCTGCCAACTCAGATATGGTACGTTCTTCCTTGTACGACAATGAGCCGGCTATCAGATAAGAGTAATTCAAGTAAAACGATACCTTGGGCTGTCTGCTGGCAAGCGCCTCTTCGGTAGTGCCCTTAGGTATGTAGTAGAATGAATAAATCTCTCTTCGCTGCATAGCTTGTCGCGCCTCGTCGAAGCTGGCATAGTGAGCCACTATGTTAGTTTTCTGAAAGGCGTTCAAGTTTCGTAATATGCTTCTTGTCGTTGATGTATTGTCCATATCAACCACACCTGTCGGCATATTGGTAGGAAGCCCACTATCCATTAACGTAGTGAAGAACAGATAGCAAAAAATAGGAGCGATAACCATACAGAACAGGTACATGGGTTTGGTACCTATTCGGTAGATTTCTCTTTTTGCTATCAGCAGCAGGCGTTGTTGAACGGTATATGACATAATTGCGGATTACTTTTTTTCGATGATTGCCGACATGCCCGGACGCAGATTCTCTACTGCCTGTACAGGTTTGGCTTTTACTTCAAATGTCTTCAGGTCGAACTGGCCGGTGGTCTTGGTAGCTTTCCATGCGGCGTATGTACCCAAGTCTTTCATGTAGGTAACTTTAAACTCTACATCTTTTTCGAGTGCCGGGACGTATGCCTTGATAGATTGTCCTACGGTGAAGTCTTTCAGGAAATCTTCTCTTACGTTGAATGTCACCCACATATCGTCCATGCGAGCCACGTTCATTATAGGAGCGCCGGTACCTACCAATTCGCCTATTTTCGGGAATATTTCGGTCACTTCTCCGTCGGCTGCTGCTGTAAGATAGGTCTCGCTTATATATGAACTAACTTCTGCCACTGCACCTTTGGCACGCTCAACCTGTGCGGCTGCCATTGCTTTGTCTTCGCGCTGAGCACCGTTCTTAGCCATAGTGTACTGAGCTTTGGCGGCTTTCTCGGTAGAAACCATAGCGTCGTATTGAGCTTTTACCTCATCGCGCTTCTGTGCCGACATTACGCCTTGTTCGTAAAGGCGGTTGATACGGTTGTATGATTTTTCCGCTATTTCTAGTCCAGCTTTAGCTTTCTGCCACATTTCGTATGCAGCCTGCAATTGCTCCTGTCGGGTTCCGCGAATCGCTTTCTCGTTCATCGCCTGAGCCGCAGATTCCGCAGCCTGAGCCTGAGTAAGTTTCGCCATTACATCCGGTGCCTCTAATATGGCAAGCGTGTCGCCCACCTTAACCTTGTCACCTTCTTCTACCAGGAGGTGAAGAATACGTCCAGGCACCTTGCTCGAAACACGATATTCTGTAGCTTCTGCCTGTCCTTGTATAATTTCCGGTCCTTCTCCTAAAGTAAAGAACCCTATAACGCTGACTATTATCACTACCGCTGTGATAGTGAAAAACGCCAGTAAAATGTTGTTGCGCTGAGATTTTTCGGCCATATCTTTTATTATTTTAAAGTACCCATTGATTTGTTTAAGTATATTTCGCTCATCTTCACGTCAATCTGAGCGTCTATCTTACCAGATTGAGCTGATAACCATGCGGTTTGCGCTTCGAGCACATTGCTGGTAGGTATTACGCCTTCTTGGAATCCTAAGTTGGCATATCGCAGGTTCTCATCGGCTTTAGCCATGTTCTTTTCTGCCATCGCCAGTTTCTTAGTGGCTTCGTTTACCTTGTAGGTAGCCTGTGTAACTTGCAGTTCCACCTTTTCTTTCACGTCGTCAAGCTTGTATTGAGCTATGTTAGCTTCGGCTTTTGCGGCTTTCACCTTATATATACCTTCGCCCCAGTGGAACACAGGAATCTTTACCATCATGCCTACGCCCCACATGCCGCGCATCTTTCTTTCGAATCCGTTTACTAACGACGGGTTTGTAACTAGGTAAGTAGCGGTAAGTCCTACGGATGGAAGGAACTCTGAGCGTGTAACGTTTACTTTCTGACGATAGATTTTAGAAGCCAACTCCAAGCTCTTCAGTTCTTCGCGGTTGCTGAGGGCTGTGTTTACATTACCTTGTATGTATGTATCGGGCAGGGTTATGTTCTCCATGCTCTCGTCGGCCAGTGTGATAGGAGTGTCCAACGGAATACCGCAGAGTTGGCAGAGTACCATTTTAGAAAGGCTCAGTCCGTTCTCTACTTTGGTCATAGTCATTTCGGCTTCGTTCACTTTTACCTTTACGCTTAGCTCGTCGGCTTTGGTGGCAACGCCTTCGGCTACCATCTTGCTGACATCAGAATCTAACTTCTTCACCAGTTCGAGGAAGCTCTCCGCCAATTTCTTCTTGTTGACTAGCGAGATAACCTGCCAGTAAGCTTGGTCTGTATTCAGAATAACGTCTTGCAGCTCAGTGGCGTGTTGCGATTCGGCCAACTGTTCCGCGAATTTCGTAATCTTGTTATAAGCGATGATTTTACCGCCCATGAATATTGGCTGAGTAAGCGTAACCATACCACCGAACATATTTCGGGTATCTGTACGCAGGGCGTCTACCATACCTTGTCCCACTTGGTTCAAGGCTCCAGGCAGTGTACCCATTACACTCTGAAGAGGAGTTAGCAACGGTGCCAGTGAAGGGTCGCTGCTCAAAATCTGCTGTAATTTCTGTCCCATAGGTGCAACGGCTGTTCCTATATTGCTGATAGCTGACTTTTGGTCATCGCTAAGAAGCGATATCTCCTTTTCAGTACGCATATAGGTACCCATCATGTCAATCTTGGGAAGGAAGTTGGTGAATGCAGCCTTCTGCTGATAATGTGCTGCATTGACTTTCTCTTTCGACATTCGTAACTCTTTATTGTTCGAAAGAGCTAATGTGCGGCAACTGTCGAGGTTTAGCGTACGCTGTGCTTGTATACCCGATGACAGTCCGAAAAATAATAAGACTAAACTTAATGTACCTTTCATTGACAATAGAATCTTTGTTTTGTGTCTTTGGTTGCTTATGCAACGGCACAAAAGTATTAAGTCTTATTGAGATGGCAAAAAAAACATCTTAAAAGATTGCTTGTGCAACTTGTTTTTTGCCTTTTTTATGAAATTTACTGAATTTTAGTCAGTTTAGGCTTGGCCGCGATAGAATTGAAGCGAACCGTATTGTGCTTTGCGGAGCGACTTTCGGGAGTTGTTTCTCCTTCGGTTTCGGTCTTTGGGAACGCTCCGTTTGCTATGTGGTACAAGGCGGCGGCAGTCAGCGGGTCGGATGCTGTTCCAAGTTCGCCTAACGCATAACCGTAGCTTTCCGATATTTTATAATCGGCTTGCAGACCGTTGGTATAGTAGTCGTAGTTTCCTTTCGCATTGCTTACGTATGCCGTAGTAAGCCAGAACTCAATCAATGGATACGCTTCGTTGGTTATTTTGCTTTGAGCTACATTCTTGCCGAATGTATTTTCGCCTATCTGCAACAGCTTATCGCCTAGGTACGGACGTAGGCAGTTTATTACCAACTCCGAAGCCGATGCGGTGTTCGATGTAGTCAGCACATACAGATGATTGAATGATGCGTTCTGAGCGCCGTTAAGTAATGACGGATCGAATTTGTAAGTAGTGTCTTCTTTTATCTTATCGTTGAAAATAAGTTTTGCACAAGTCTGGTTCATAGCTGAAGCCGGAGCTAAGAACGTGTTGAGCGTTATAGCAGTTGATACAGAACCTCCAGGATTGTAGCGCAAGTCAAGTATAACATCATCGGGCGACTCAGCCAATCCTTGTGTCAATGCCTGTTGCAGTGACTCGGTTTCTTCCGCTTCAAAGGCGTTGTACATCAGGTAGAATACCTTCTTACCGCCTACGTTGATAGTTTTAGTGAGATACACGCTTGGCTCGTCTACGTATGTAGGTGCAGGCATATCCACCATTAACGTATCTGCCATTTGGGTAGACTCGTTATGTCTGGCCACCTTATAAGTGTACGCCTGAGTTGGCTGGAATATGAATCTGGTATAATTAGACGAAGTAATGTTATATCCGTTTGCTTCGGTTATGCAGTCGCCACGCTGCAAGCCCACTTCTGCTGCTGGCGATTCCTTCTGCACATAAATAATTTGAATGAAATATTTGCCGGTGTTACCGTCTCTTACTACAACTCCTTCAAAACCGAAAGAAGGAATTTCGCTCTTTGTTCTCGAAGTAAATACAGAGTCTACATGCGAGAAATACACTCCATTCTTCTGGTCCTTGCGCGACGCTACCGCATGCACAAACTCATCCGGCTTCTTGAAGAACGATTTATTCGAATTCAAGCTTTCACGGTCGGGCAATTCATCGTAAAACAGATAGTTCTCTTCCATCGTGTCATAAAGCCATATCTTCGGATTTATCAGTTCGTAATATTCGTGCGAACGGTCTTCTCCGCAAGATGCCATGAACAAGGCGGCAGCCGATGCCATTATATATAATAAGGTATATTTTCTCATGAAATGCTTCATTACTGATTATTAGAAGTTTCTATCTGTAGCTATGCGCCCTTATTTCATTTCGAACGAGTTCTGGCCAATCATGTTTCCGTCGGCAAAGATATATACGGTGTATCTTCCGCCCGGCAAGAATTCTTCTACATCCCAATATACGGTTACGTTCTGTTCGTCGCCTGTATATTCAATGTATTTCTTGATAGAGTAGGTGATATTAGTATTTTCGTAAGGGAATGTAGTGTTACCCTTCGACAAGATTTCGTTGTCGGGTTTAGCTATGCGAACGTAGAGCGTACGGTTTCCGGTCTGCGCCGTAATGTTCTTCACTATCGTGAACGAGATAGCTATTTTCTTCACGTCTTTTACCTTAGTGGCTTTTCTTCCTCTCTTGTTAAGCGGGTTTGCCACGATGTTTGTAGCATCAAGTTGTGCAGCCAAAGAAACCTTTTCGTTAAGGTTCTTCTTTTCCTGTGAAAGGTTGTTTATCTGAGCAGTAGCAGCCGAGTATTTACTCTTAACCTCTTTATTTTCTGCCATCAATGATTCGTTCAGACGGTTCAGAGAGTCTATCTGAATTACGTAGCTGCGCAATACGGCACGTACTGTTTTCAGCTCTTTCTTAAGGCGCATTATTTCTGCAGCGTTGGTTGTCTTAACCAAGCGCAACTCTTCAAGCAGGCGTTGGGTCTTCAGCTTCTCGCTTTCCAACTTCTCGCGCAGTGAGTCGTTATTTATTTGCACCTGTAATTCATCGTACTGGGTAGCGAATGTACTGTACTCGTTTTCCATCTCCTGCTTATCGATGGCAAACAGCTCGGTCATCTCTTGATTCTTGTGGAACTGGTAGAATGCTAAAAACGATACGCCAACAATTGCGGCTATAAGTACTATAATGGCTATGATTAATTTTTTGTTCTTTTCCATGATAATTGATGTTTTGTGCAAAAGTACAATATTTTATGCAGATGCGCCTTACGCTATATTATAAAAAAACTATAAACTCTCTTTGTTATATAGAGCAGAAGAATGTAACCAGGAACGGCACCGTGAAATCTACCAGGAAACCGTGGAATATAGACACCACGGCATAGTCGTTGCCTGTGTATCGGGTTATGATGGGTAGGGTAGTATCCATAGATGTTGCTCCACCAGCCGAGATGGGGGCCAAATTACCGAACCAACGCACCATGAGTGGCGCGAATAGCAATGTCATCATCTCGCGTAATATGTTAGACAGCAAGGCGATGGTTCCCAGTTCCGCTCCTTTATATTCGGTGATGAAAATACTGGATAGAGAGTAATAACCGAATCCGGCACCTACAGCCATACAGTCTGTTGCGCTACGTCCCGATAATACTAAGCTTACTGCAGCTGTGCCTGCCAATGTACCTATGATTGTCATGATAGGCAGAAACGCCAGTCTGGGATTGATGGCACGAAATCGTTGAATGGTTTGCGGGTCGTTACCTATGCTGAATCCTACGCAGAACATCAGCGCATACAGAGCGTAAAGGCTGACGTCGTATTTAGCTATGTCGATGGGGATGATGTGCAGAACCCCTACTATACACCCTACAATAAAAAATGCTATTATGATGAGACTACCTTTCATGGTTGTTTTTCTTGTTTTCTGTTCTTACTAATCATGTGCCATAACAAGCTTGCGGTGAAGCAGCTTCCTAATACGGCTGCCAGTGTGATAACCAGCGCCTCTATACCGAGTGTGCTTACTGACGATATGATTTTAGGGTTGCTTCCGGCTTCTATGCCAAGGAGTAGCAGCAGTGTCCATATTAGCACGTTGATGATGGTACGGAGGGTGTTGGGGCGTTGGTGTTTGCGAAATAAATATCCCGTTCCGATACCTAAAAACATGATGCTTATGATTTCTATCATAGTGAGAGTCTTTATTTGTAATAAAGAAGGCAGACAGTGAATGCTTTGTTGTTATTCTGCTGTCTGCCTTACTTTTATATTGGTTCTCTGGATTACATTATTTGTATTCCTGCCAGCTCTTTATCTGGATGTCTTCTTGCTTCATCTTACAGAAGGCTTCGATAAACGCTTTTGCAAGGCGGGCATTGGTCATCAACGGAATGTTGTGGTCGATGGCGCCACGGCGGATACGGTAACCGTTGGTCAACTCACGTTTAGAGTGGTTCTTCGGAATGTTGACGATTAAGTCGAACTGGTGAGCGGCAATCATCTTCATTACGTTATTTTCTGCGTTCGGGCGTTCATCCGGCCAGAATACAGGAGTTGTAGGAATGCCGTGTGAGTTCAAGAATGCAGCTGTTCCGGCTGTAGCGTACAGGTGATATCCGTTCTTGCTAAGCATCTGGCTAGCGTCGAGCAAGTCAACTTTAGACTTAGTTGCACCCGAAGAAAGCAATACCGACTGTTTCGGAATCTTATATCCTGTAGCGATAAGCGCGTTAAGCAATGCTTCGTCAAAGTCGTCGCCCAAGCAGCCAACTTCACCTGTAGACGACATATCTACGCCCAGTACAGGGTCGGCGTTCTGCAGACGTGCGAAAGAGAACTGTGAAGCCTTAACACCGATACGGTCGATATCGAATGCTGATTTATCGGGCATAGTGTAAGGAGCGTCGAGCATGATGCGTGTAGCTGTCTCGATGAAGTTGCGCTTCAATACCTTAGAAACGAACGGGAAGCTACGCGATGCACGCAAGTTACATTCAATTACCTTAACTTCGTTCTTACGTGCCAAGAACTGAATGTTGAACGGACCTGAGATGTTCAATTCCTTAGCGATGCGGCGGCTAATCTTCTTAATCTGACGTGCTGTAGAGAAGTAAATCTGCTGAGCCGGGAATACCAAAGTAGCGTCGCCCGAGTGAACTCCGGCATATTCTACGTGTTCAGAAATAGCGTATTCTACCACCTCACCGTTTTGGGCTACAGCGTCGAATTCTATTTCTTTAGTTTCTTGCATGAACTGTGAAACTACAACCGGGTATTCTTTAGATACCTCGCTTGCCATCTGCAAGAAGCGTGTCAGTTCTTCTTCATCGTAGCATACGTTCATGGCAGCGCCACTCAATACGTATGACGGACGAACCAATACCGGATAACCTACCTTATCTACGAATGCTTTAACATCGTCAAGGCTGGTCAATTCCTGCCATGCCGGCTGGTCGATGCCGAGCTGGTCGAGCATTGCAGAGAACTTGTTACGGTTTTCGGCACGGTCGATAGATACCGGTGATGTACCAAGGATAGGCACTGACTGGCGATGCAGTTTCATTGCCAAGTTGTTAGGAATCTGTCCACCTACTGATACGATAACGCCGCGTGGCTGTTCAAGGTCGATGATATCGAGTACGCGTTCGAATGTCAACTCGTCAAAGTAAAGACGGTCGCATACGTCGTAGTCGGTAGATACAGTTTCAGGGTTATAGTTGATCATGATAGCCTTGTAGCCCAACTTACGTGCAGTCTGGATAGCGTTAACAGAGCACCAGTCGAATTCTACAGACGAACCGATTCTATAAGCACCCGATCCGAGTACGATTACAGATTTTTCGTTCTTATAATAGTTTACATCGTATCCTTCTACCGCATAAGTCATATACAAGTAGTTGGTAAGTTCAGGATGTTCAGAAGCTACAGTGTTGATACGCTTAACTGCCGGAAGTATATTCAGTTTCTTACGGTAGTTACGTACTGCCAAGTTTTCTTTCTCCATGTTTCCGTTCTGTGGTTTCAATACAAAACGAGCTATCTGGAAGTCAGAGAAACCTAATACCTTAGCTTCGCGCATTACGTCTGCCGGAATTTCTTCCAAGCTGTTATATCCCTGAAGCTTGAACTTATAGTCTACTATGTTTTTAAGTTTACCTATAAACCAAGGGTCAATCTTGGTAAGTTCGTAAATGCGGTCTATGGTATAACCTTCTTCCAGAGCCTGTGCTATGGCGAAGATACGAAGGTCGGTAGGATTAGCAAGTTCGTCGTCAAGATTTTCAAAGCGAGTGTGGTCATTACCAACGAATCCGTGCATTCCCTGTCCAATCATACGCAGACCCTTCTGGATGATTTCTTCGAATGTACGTCCGATAGACATGATTTCGCCTACAGACTTCATGCTTGAACCGATGCGGCGAGATACGCCAGCGAACTTGGTCAAGTCCCAGCGAGGTATTTTACAGATAAGATAATCCAGCTGCGGAGCTACGTAAGCCGAGTTAGGAGTACCCATTTCGCCTATTTCGTCGAGGTTGTATCCCAAACCGATTTTAGCTGCCACGAAAGCCAAAGGATAACCTGTAGCCTTAGAAGCCAAAGCAGAAGAACGGCTAAGACGAGCGTTAACCTCGATGATACGGTAGTCGTTAGTTTCAGCGTTGAACGCGTACTGAATGTTACATTCGCCCACGATACCCAAGTGGCGGATACAAGTCTTGGCGATGTCCTGAAGCATAGTAACCTGCTCTTCTGTGAGCGAGCAAGTAGGAGCTACAACGATAGACTCACCGGTGTGAATACCCAGCGGGTCGAAGTTTTCCATGCTTGCTACTGTGAAGCAGTGGTCTTTAGCGTCGCGGATAACCTCGAATTCAATTTCTTTCCAGCCTTTCAGTGATTCCTCTACCAATATCTGCTGAGAGAAAGTGAATGCGCTTTCTGCCAGTTCGATGAACTTTTCTTCGTTGGGGCAGATACCGCTACCCAATCCGCCTAAGGCGTATGCCGAACGGATCATAACCGGATAGCCGATTTCGCGTGCAGCCTTCAGAGCGTCTTCCATGCTTTCTACAGCCTGGCTTACTGGAGTCTTCAAATTTATTTCATCCAGCTTCTTCACGAACAAGTCGCGGTCTTCTGTATACATGATAGCATCTACAGATGTACCCAATACTTCTACACCGTATTCTTTCAATACGCCCGATGTGTAAAGTTCAGTACCGCAGTTCAGTGCAGTTTGTCCACCGAAAGCCAGCAAGATACCGTCTGGACGTTCTTTCTTGATGATTTCGGTTACGAAATAGGTTGTTACCGGCAAGAAGTAAACTTTGTCTGCTATACCTTCCGATGTCTGTATAGTAGCGATGTTCGGATTGACAAGTACTGAGCTGATGCCTTCTTCGCGCAGTGCTTTCAACGCTTGCGAACCAGAGTAGTCGAATTCTCCGGCTTGTCCGATTTTTAACGCACCCGATCCTAGAACCAGGACTTTATTTAATTTCTTCTTCATGTGGTATGAGGGATTTTATTGGTTGTTACAATTTGTAAAGCTTGTAGTCAGTATAAAAATTGTATTCTACATTTCAATCTGCAAAAGTAGTTATTCTTTTTCAGCAAACAATGTGGTGATACTTATTTATTATGGTGAATTTTATAATTATGTATTTAAAAAAACATTGCGACAGAAAAATAATCTCTCGTATCAAAATAAAAATCTGATGCGAGAGATTTTTATTTTGCCGTAACAGATTTAAATTCTCTTGTAACAGAATCGAAACTTGATTTTCTTAACATTAATTAAGGGCGTTATAACAAATATTCAGAGATTGTGCTCGTTTGTGCGTACACCTGCATCTTTCTTTAGACGTACTTTTGCGCATAACCAATAAGAGAACTGGAAATCAAAAACAAAACCTTAACAACAAAAAAACAGTATGAAGAACAAAATTAATTCTGCACAGTATGGTAATGATCTCTTCTCACCTAAATGGCCCGGAGTACCGTATGCCGAAGATGAGTTGCTACCCCCGTTTCAGTGTCGCACCATGAAAAAGGCTACTCTGGCTAGTCTTTATTTCCCCGATGATAGCGTAGAGACCGCCAAGCAACACCTGCGGCGCTGGATGGCGTATTGCAAACCGTTAACCGAAGAGTTGCGCAGTATGGGATATAACCCATCGCTCCACTCGTTCATGAAACGTGAAGTGGAAGTAATAGTAAAACATCTTGGAGAACCATAAGGCTGAAGGCACTTCGCTAATACCACAATAGCGAAGTGCCTTTGGTTTATTCGTCTTTTTTCATTAACATATTTTGCAGACGGTGTTGTTTCAGCTAACGGCTTTGTCTTATTTTCGCTGCATCAAAACTCTATTACAGTTTTGATGCCTCTTGTTTGGTAACAGGAATACAATTTCCTAAGCTATTATGAAATAAAATCCTTTGTTTGTCTTGGATTCTCGGTCTAAAAGAACTATATTTGCAAATTAAAAGAAATTTTCTCTGCATGAAACAAGCTGATTATATTAAACAAATGGCCAAATTAGCCTTGGCGAACGATAATGCTCGTTTGCTGGATTTGTCATATCAGTTTGTGGAATACTTACAAGAAAACAACAGGGGTAAATTCGCAACAGAAATGCTCTCTATTATTAAAAATTCTGAGAGAGAGAACTCTTTGGGTAAACTCAGAGAGTACAGGTTGAACAAAGATTTTTTTGAATGCAAGGCTGAGGAGTACATTTTACAAACTGTGATGTCTTCTTTTACAATGAAGGATTTGGTTTGTATTCAAGATGTTCGCGAAGAGTTTGAATATTTTATTAAGGAAAGAAAACAAGCTGACACTCTTGCACAAATGGATATTCCAGTATCCAATAAAATATTGCTACATGGTCCATCTGGGTGTGGGAAGACTCTTAGTGCCTATGTTTTATCTGGCGAATTGAATCGTCCTCTGATTATAGTCAATTTGGGTACAATCATTTCATCTAAACTAGGAGAAACTAGTAAAAATCTCACCCAAATATTTAAGAGTGCTGATAAAGAAAAAGCTATTGTTCTGCTTGATGAATTTGATAGTTTAGGGAAAATAAGAGATTATGATCAAGACCATGGCGAAATGAAAAGGGTTGTAAATACAATATTGCAACTGTTTGATTTTGTAAGCCAAGACACCATAATCATAGCAGCAACCAATCAATTACAAATGATTGATGAAGCACTTATTAGAAGGTTCGATTTGTCTATTAAGATAGATTTGCCTAACTCAGAGCAGATACATGATCTTATTAAATATACAATAAAAGACAGGTTTGTCTTTGACAATGAACAAAACAAAGAAAGAATTATAAATAGCGAATGCAAAAGTCTATCTTACTACGTCATCAAACGCACTTTGCTTAATGCAATAAAACGAAATATACTAGATGGATATAATGATAATGTCATTCGAACAGATATTTGGAGAAAACTTTTAAACGACAAAAGGATTGGTTAGTACCAATCCTTTTGTCGTTTAAAAGTTAAACTTCTGCTTCAAGAGCAGCTTGAGCAATCGCTTCTACATGATTAATCTGCTCCAAACTATCATACAAGCTGTTTCCATTCAACTCTGCAGAATGATTTTGTTCAATCGTCAGCACGAATGAGAAAGGGTTATTTGTTTCCTCCAAACCTTCTCGGCCTGTACATCGAAAAATAATAGATATCTGATTTTGAATCTTTAATATTTCGTTACGACTGATATTCAAACTCATCTTTTGGACATTTGAGAACATTTTGCTTGATGCTGGGTAAAAATCATCAGACCATGAGCATACAGTAGATTTTATAGCCATTCTGTCTTTATCATTAGAGGCTCTTCTTGTTGCATACTCCTCAGCATTCTTTTTAGGATCATCATGATTCATACTATTTCCAAAATTTAAACTAGTCTAAATTACAAATTTATGAATAACATTTGATATACAATCAATGAATTTTCCTTTTTCTTTTCACTGCAAAGAATCTTCACCTGCAGGGTTGCCAAAGAAATTCAAAGTCCACTAATTAGGTTAAGATGGCTTAATTAGGGGACTTTTTCAGTGGTCTCTCTGGGCTGTTGAGTTTGCGGACTTTCAGCTCGCATTAGTTGACTTACGATACACCCCCTTTGGTTTATTCGTCTTTTTTCATTAACATATTACGTTACGAGTTTAAATGGAAAAATTAAACAATGAGAGAAGACAAATCAAGGTTATTATTACCACTTTTAAAACGAACTTTGTGGGATTTAGAGAACACACTTAGCCTGCGTACATTAGAGAATTACCGTAGCGCTATCAGTAAAGTAAGAGAATTTGCAGGCGATAACTGGCAACGCCTTACCGTAACTGCCATTACACGGCAGTGGACTGACAATTTTACACGGTGGCTGCAGCAGCAACATGCCGATAAGCCGCAGACCGTAGATTTCTACCTGCGTACATTTAGGGCGGTGTACCGCCATGCGCTGAATCTTACTGAAAGCACCGCAAACGCTAAACCATTTGGCGGACCGCGTCCGGGCGGCAGCTTTTCCGCCAAGCGGGCGTTGAAACGCGACGATATGCTTAAGATACTTTCGCCAGAATTGCGTGAAAAACTGAAACCACGACAGATAGAAGCGCTTGATGTACTTGTTTTTATCTTCTATTCCCGTGGAATGGCGTTTCAGGATGTATATAGGTTGCGGTGGAGCATGATATCCGATGGGCATATACGCTACAAACGCAGCAAGACCGGGGCATTGATAGATGTAGAGGTGGTGCCCGAATTGGAAGAAATAATGCGCCGCTACCACCGCAAAGACTCGCCGTACGTTTTACCGTTCTTACACGAATCGAGAAAAGGAAATACCGGGAAAGAGCTTTCAGAGAAATCCGCCTTGCGGCGTATAAACCGTGCCGTATATAATATAATAGGTGATGTGAAGCTTACCACCTACGTACTGCGGCACACCTGGGCTACGCTGATGCTTGAAGATGGCAGTAAGGTAGAAGTTATCAGCCAGTGCATGGGGCATAGTTCCATACGTACCACGCAGATTTACCTGTCTCGTATCAGCAGCAGAAAAATAGACAAAGCGGTGAGGGGAATGTACGACCGCCAACTTAGGCATAACGTAACCGAAGAGACAAAAGTGGACATAACCGAGACAAAATCACCACTTCCACCACAAATGGTGGGGCAAAATCATGGCTTATTGTCCCTTAGAAACAAAAAATGTCCCTTTCTTACGAAGAAAGTGACATCAATCCTAGTGCCCAATCAGCAGGTATTATTATTTGAGTGCAAAGGTATGTATTTCACGCAAATACGGCAAATGTTTTGGCGATTATTCTACAAGTGACCTTAATGTTTTTTTTCTGGTTTTTATTTCTTTTTCGATTCTTATAACATTGATTGCCTTTTTAATCATCTGTTTTACAATAAAATATAATTCTATTTTTCGTGATGTCACTTTCTTCGTAAGAAAGAGACATCCTGTCCTCCACCTCTTTTTCGGGTGTTTTTAAGTAAAAGGATTACAAGCTCTGCCCTTGTTAGGCGCACTATTTTGAGATCTATTATTTAATATGTAATACATTGCAATTATGAGGCACTACCTGTTTTTTCGCAGACTTCCCGGTCTGCTTGTTCTCCTCCTTCTTTTCTTTGGGGGAGTCCTTCGTGCGCAGTCCCTTTCCGGAGGACGGCACACTCCCGCGTTATCCTTAAAGAGTAACCTTGCCTATGATGCCACGGGCGGTTTCAACCTGGGAGCCGAGTTCAAGGTGGCCCACGGCTTACCGTTGACCTCCCCCTTGTTTGGAACCCGCTGGAGTTCGGTGAGGGCAGGAAATGGAAGCATTTCCTTGTGCAGCCGGAGCTCCGCTACTGGACATGCGAGCCTTTCAACGGGCATTTCCTGGGTATCCACGCGCACTACGCCTTCTACAATGCGGGCGGTGTCGGCAGCCGGTGGATGAAGGACTACCGCTTCGAGGGGTGGCTTGCGGGAATCGGCGTGAGCTACGGCTACCAGTGGCTGCTCTCCTCCCGGTGGAGCATCGAGGCGAGCGTGGGCGTGGGCTACGCGTACATGGACTATGACCGCTACCTGTGCCGGAAGTGCGGGGCGTTTCAGGCGCATGACAGGATGAACTACTTCGGCCCCACGAAGGCCGCCGTATCCCTGATATACATCATCAAATAGCCGGCCGCCGTCTGCAAGCCCCGACTTGTGTATCGTTCCCCATTATACATTATAATATTAACAATAAAATCCCGAATATCATGATGAAAATAAAGAAACTGTTCCTTTATGTTCTTCCGGCACTGCTGTTGCCGGATTGTCTTGCGGCGCAGGATGTGCCGAAGGGTTCCCTGAACATTTTTACCGAGAACGTCAGGCTGCACACCGACGGTGAGAAGCGCCTGAGCATCGAATTTGATATCAATCCCGGCGGCATCCTTATCTCCGCCAACGAGCAGCTTGTAATGAACCCTCTGATCACCGACCACCAGGGGAACTCCCTTGCGCTTCCTTCGGTCTTTGTCAACGGCCGGCGGCGGAACAGGGTGGAGCGGCGCATGAAACAGATCAGCCGCCATACCTCCGACCCGGAGATGGTCTATAAGGTTGTCCGAGCCGGTCGCAAGGGCGGTGTGGACAAAATCCGGTACCGCGCCGCGGTGGCCCACGAGCCCTGGATGGACAACGCCGGGCTTTACCTGCAGAGCGAGTTCTGCGGGTGCGGCGGCAATGGCCAGGAGTTCGCCGAGCGGCTGGTTGCCGCAAGTATGGGTGACACCGCGCCAGACCTTGCCGGCATGGACGGGGGATATGACGGTACCACCGGGACGGTTTCGGGTGCCACCGCTGGTGATTCCTGCACCCTTACGGCCGGTGGCTGCGCCCTGACGCCCTATGTCACTTTCTTTGAGCCCGCGCGTGAGAACGTGAAGCGCCGTTCGGAGGAGGGCAGCGCGTATATCACCTACCTTCCGGGCTCGGCCCTTCTGCAGCCCTCGCTGGCGGACAACCACGGCGAGCTGGAAAAGATAGCGGAAAGCCTCTCGCTGGCGGGCAGCGACGCGCAGGGCAACCTTGCCATAACGGGGGTGAGCATCACCTCGTGGGCATCGCCCGAGGGGGCATGGGACACGAACATGAAACTCTCGCAGAAACGTGCCGACGCGCTTAAACGCTATATAGAGGACGGATTCAGCCTTCCCGAGGGGTGCAGGCTCACTTCCGAGGGCAAGGGCGAGGACTGGGAGAAGCTGGCGGAGCTCGTGCAGGCTGACCCGCATGTGGAGAGCAAGGCCGAGGTGCTGCGCATCATGACGCAGACGGGCATCTTCGACGGACGCGAGAAACAGCTGATGGACCTTGCGGGGGGACGTCCCTACCGCTACCTGATGCAGCGCTACTTCCCGCTGCTGCGCCGTTCGGACTACCGCATCGAATACACCGTCCCGGTGTTCGGACTCGAATACGGCAAGGAGATCCTCGAGCACCGTCCGGGCATGCTGAGCCAGTACGAGCTTTACCGGATCGCTTTCAGCTACCCCATGGGAAGCCCGATGTTCTGCAAGGTGTTCCATACGGCACGCATACTCTTCCCCACCGACCGCACCTCGCAGTTCAACCTGGGCGCGACGTGCCTGCTCGAGGGCAAGGCGGGCGAGGCCGTGGCGCTGCTGCAGGGATTCGAAAACGATCCCCTGGCCTGGAACAACCTGGGCGTGCTGTACATGATGCAGGGTCGATACAAGGACGCGCACGCCTATCTGAACCGCGCGGTGGGAAGCGGAAACAGGGAGGCAGTGGAGAACCTGAAGATACTCAAGGGGCTGTGGAACCCGAAGGAGAAATAACCGGGCGGTTGTCCGTCAGCCGGCCATTGGATATTTGACAATCCGGAATTCATTATTGGCACCGGATTCCACAGACAGACAAGATATAGTTTTCATCAAAAAACGGAGCTTTCAAATTCCGGCTTTTTGTTCATAACTTTTTTATCATCAACAAATTATTAGTTTTTTATTTATTATTTTTTAAATTTTATTTTTTATGGAAAGAAAACTTTTTTCAAAAGTAATCATGACAATGACTGCTGCGGCTGTAATGGGCCTGGCAAGCTGTTCGAACGAAAACACCCCTATGGGCGGCGACCTTACCCCGCAGGGGGAACCTACAAGCATGAAGCTGGTGCTTGACCTTTCTGGAGGGGCTTATTCACGTGCAATCAACGATGTCAATTCAAAAACTGAGGAAACCACGATAGATAAGTTGCAGGTGTATATCTATAACGATAAGGGTATTTTTGAAAAGGAACATGAAATTCCCTTTGCTGAGTTAGAAGAAGTTGCTGGACATGACAACCAGTATGCTACCAAGAATATATTGGCGGCAACAACGGGTAAGAAAACCATCTACGTGGGTGCGAACATGACTGACGCCATGAAGCAGATCATGAAAGCGAATTCTGCACAAGCACTGGCGAAGAAAGGTGTCGGTGCCGCGCTTAGTGATATTACCACCGATAACAAATTTGTAATGTTCAGCACGGTGGCTGCCGGCAACACACTCAAGGCAACAGACGTAAACCAGGCTGACCAAATTCCGACAGAAAACCAGGTGACAGTTACACTGCAACGCCTTGCAGCGAAGATTGCGGTAGGTATGTCTGCCCAAATGGATGCCCCGGGTGTAAAACAAGGTGCTGCCGGAGAGATCACCGGCCTTGGCTTTTTGGTGGATAACATCAACAAGATGTACTACCTGACTTATGGCGGTGTTAATGGCGTTAACACTCCTGCGGCAACCGATGCCAACATGTTGGTCGCAGACTATGATAAGAATAATTTTGAGTTTGCTACCTGGAACGCCAATCCTCAATTCCAAACCATCACTCCGGGTACTACTGACAAAACAACATGGAAAACTGCGTATGCCGCTGAAAACCTGACTACTGATAAAGTCATAGAAGGTGTAACCCGTATTGTGGTAAAAGGACAGTTCACTCCGAAGTCTGGTATAAAGGTGGATGGTGTTGCTCCTAACTATACCTTTACCAATACAGCCGACCATATCGCAGCAGGTGCTGATTACTACATGTTCAACCTGCCTGAAGCCGGCGGATATGCTTTCTTCAATAAAACCGACGGTGATGATGATGTTAAAGTTAAGGCATGGCTGAAACACATAGGTATTGCAGATGACCAGCTGGATGCCGTTGCCGCTACCAAGGTACTGTACACAAAGGGTATGAACTACTGGTGGATTACTGTGGATGACAACCGCGGTGACATCAAACGTAACAATTTCTACCGCGCTGACATTAAATCTATCTGGGCTCCGGGACGTAATAACGGTGAGTTCGGAAACGATGATAAAGATGATGTAGTGGATGAAAAGACCAACATCACTGTGCAAATAACCGTTGAGCCTTGGAGCTTGAAGGAGTTCAACGCTGAGCTCAGACCTTAAGGTTTATTCTTTTAAAGTTTATCGGGTGGGGAGAATTCCCCACCCGTATACCGATGATAAAAAAACAGGAAACGGAAAACGGGAAATCAGATTAAGAACCGGTAACAAATATACCAGAGATGAAAAATATTAGGAGATACATACACATTGCGGGCGTGTTGCTGATATGTTGCGCCCTGCTCTCTTCCTGCATCGCGGAGGACCTTTCCGGATGCGGAAGCCGTACGCGCCTGCGGATATCGTTCATATTCGAGGCGGAAACGGAGACACGTGCGGCAGAAACGGAAAAACACCATGTGACACTGTACGCCTTTGACCAGCAGGGCTACTGCCAGTTAGTGCACGAGTTCGACGTCATGGGTCTTGGGGGCGAAACCACCATAGACGTCCCGCTCGAGCCGGGTACGTACGACTTCGTGGCATGGCTAAACAAAGACGAGACTTATTTTAGCCTGCCCGCATTCGAGCAGTTCCCACAGGTGAAGCCGAAAAAAGACGCGGCAGTCCTCTATCTGGACATACCTGACAACAGCATTGTGGACTATGAGCTGCCCACACTTCTGCATGGCTCCGTAGAGGAGCTGCAGATAACTTCGGGACAGAAGATATTCATCCCCCTGATACAGAATACCAACCGGATTACATTTACGGCGGAAGGGCTGGACCGCACAGCGGACACTTACGAGTTCGAGGTGCGCGACAACAACGGCGCATATACTTTCGAGAATGGGTTTGACGCCTGCGCACCGTTCCGCTACCTGGCCCGGACAACTTTTGCGGACACACAGGACAAGCTATCCGCCGGGATGAGCCTTCTGAGACTCGCCTCAAGACGTACCCCTGTCTTTGCCTTCCGCAACAGTACGACAGGAAAGACACTCTATCCATCTTCCGACACACAAGAGACGAACCTCGTGAAACTGATACAGAAAGCATACGGGGGAAAACCGGTGGACTTCGACAAAAAACACACGTTTGACATACGCCTGCGATTCGATGCGAATTTCAACGCTAAGGTCACAGTGGACGGATGGGAAGTGAAAGAGGATGACACCGGACTGAGGCCGTAAGCACACCGCTTGAGGCTTCGTAAAGAACACTAGGATAATTGGAATATTAATAAAAAGCTAAGATATTATAGAAATGAACATTTTGAAAGCATTACGGCGCATAGGTATTCCCGCCTTGGCGCTTGGTGCATTATTGGCCTCGTGCACGGAAGAACTATCGAGCGAAGTGATTCCTGGCAGCGGGGGCGGCAAGGCGGGAGAATCGGAAGTGACGCTGAAACTGCAAGTGCCGGGTGCCGCCACAGGCAACACGCGCGCCATCACTGCCGATGCGGAGAAAAAGGTGGATGATCTGTATATCCTTGCTTTCAAGGTGGACCCGGATACGAGGAACGAGACATTCGAGTATTACGTGGCGGCGAAGCGACTGACAGGGGCCGATGGGAACGGACAGAGTACCTGGACAGCAAGCCTGAAGGTTAAGGAGTATAAACAGACCTTCGTGATGGTGGCGAACGCCCAAAACACCAACAGCAAGGTAAACGAACAGATAGGTAACCTGGTGAAAGAGGGAAATTCCAAAGTAGGCCTTGAAAAGATGGAAGTATTGGAAGGGCTGGCAGAGACGTTGAGCCCGAACGAAATAGAGAACGGCTTCGATGCCGCTAATCATGCCCTTACGATGTACGGGCAGACCGAGCCAGTAAAAATCGGGCTGGACAAGACGACGACCCTTACGGTGGCACTGCACCGCATCGTGGCGCGGGTACAGGTAAAGTTCGATGGAAACGCGGCGGTTGCAGCGAAATTCTCCGCCCAAGAGGTGTATCTGTATAACTTCAACAACCGGGCAAGGGTGATACCCGCCTTCCTGCAGGAGACGACAGATACCGACTATGAGCAAACAGCGACCATACCGGACGGTGCGGAACTCTACCCCAAGACGCAGGACGGAACGGAAACCGTTCCGACGTATACGGTGACGAATAATGCAGTGGAGAATACCATCTATATGTTCGAGGCAGCGCAACCCCAAGCGATGACAGATGCGGAGAAGCACCTGAAACGCCCGTGCCTTATCGTAAAGGGGGTGTACGAGGGAAAGAGCTGCTACTACCGCGTGGACTTCGCCAAGCATCCCGCCAAGGGCGACGTGACCTATATGGACATCGTACGCAACCACAGCTACAACATCACGGTGACCAACGTGAGCGGCCGCGGAAGCGACACCGCGCATGAGGCACTGAAAAGCAAGGCGGTGAACATCACAGCCAGCGTGATTGAATGGAACGACAACACCGTCGGCAATATAGAATTCGAGGGGGACCGCGTGCTGGGCATCGCCACGAAGGAGTATGAACTGATGAAGGCGGGCGGCGTACGGCTGCAACAGGTGCGGGCTACCGCCAACCTGGAATGGACGGCGAAGCTGTACGACGTGAATGCCGACGGAACGGCCAACACGAACAGCCAGCCGGACTGGATAAACTTTACGGATAAGGATGGAATTGCACAAGGTGGCGGCAAGAGCGTGATGCAGCAAGGAACGAATGCCTTGCAGGACGTGTACTTCAAGGTGGATATAAACAATGCCCTCCCGGAACGGAAGGCCATCATGCGGTTTACCGCCGGAACACTGAGCGTGGATGCGCTGGTGGTGCAGAACCGGAAGGAGATACCGGTGTACCTTAATGTGAGCTCCACTAGTATGGAGGCTAACGGGATTGAGTTTATGCAGGCCGGCGGCGATGTTCTGACGAATATTGAATTCGGACCTGATGATGTGACGCTGAGCTGGGAAATCGTCAACGGAGAGAATGATGGAATGCACTTCAATTCTGTGCAAATGGATGCTGTTGATGTTGCTGCTATGAAAGGTGAGATAACATATGACAAGAATAAACTTAAGCATTATTTACAAGTCGAAGTAGGCGAGTTACAAACGGTTAAGACTTGGGAAACAAGAAATGCAAAGCTGCAGCTAATCGCACAGCACAAGAGTACGGGGGAAATGGTGGTAAGGGAAATCCCACTGTTCCAGAAGAAGTACGGGCTGGAGATTGACAAGAAGGAGTTTGTATGCGGAGGGCAGGAAGTCCGCATCTATGTGAAGGGCAATATGCCATGGAACGCTTCCTGGTCGGGAAACGGCTTTGATGCTGCCGTTGCTGCCGGACTGATACCCGAAAATAATACTGCCGGGTCGGGACACCCCAGCGAGACATCATGGAGCAGTTACATAAGTGTCCGGACAAATGCAAAGCCACTGCTGAGTAAGGATCCATACAAAATGGACTTGACTTTTACTCACCAAAATAGCCCCTCACAAAAACTGGCTCCCATACAGGTTTCCATTAAAGGCGGGGGAATTGAAGTCGATGGTAAACTCTATGAAGTATACGGACCGGTGGAGAGAAGCTATAATACTAAACAAGATCCTTATATCGATGCCGGAAACACAGCCATTAAGGACGCTGTTATGATGAATTACCAGCAAGCAACTCTTTTGCAAAATGCTGAACCTAACCTTGAGTGGGGAATATGTAAAGATTCTGAAGTGCTACATGAATTTGCCATTACCATGGGGACTGAAATATTATTTAACACTCCGTGGGGGGCGGATTTTGCTGGATATATTCCGTTCATTGTGCGGGGATCATATAATTTTTGCGAACGTATAAGGATGACAAAAACAGAAAAGGGTGATAAAGAATTGGACAAACAGGAGTTAGTGTTCCTGGAAGACTTTGGGCATGATATGAAACATACGCATATCTTTGTGACAGGTACTCAGGCCAACACCGGTAATCTGCTTTTCAATATAACGGGAATCGGTACGGTGGTGAAGAATAAATATGATAAGCCGGAGTTTAGATATTCATACAGTGACGTGAAATGGGAAAATATAGAGGGTGAAGGGACAGCGAGCATTCCTCTAAAAGTGTATGGCAATGCGTGGTCCGCAAACTTTAAACCTAAATATTATAGCAACAAGAACTCGCAGTTGAACGTGCGAAGACGCGGTATTATGAAGGGCTTAAATGCAGGTCAATACCGAGAAAAGAAATATAAAACCTATTATTTAAAGCCTATAGAGTAAGAAAAATCTATCTTCCCGTCTGTATCCTCCACTGTTGCGGGACGGTTAATCCCCACGACTGTGAAGGGGCAGTGAAGGAAAGTAGAAATGACCCGAAAGAGAGATAGTGTTTTTAAGAAAAATGATTTTAAGAATATGAAAATGAATATGAATATCCGGAAAGCATTCGGGGGGGTGTGTATCCCCATACTGGCGCTTGGCGTATTTTTCGCCTCGTGTACGAAGGAACTCTCAAGCGAGGTGGTTCCGGGCGGAGGCGGCAAGGGAGGGGAATCGGAAGTGACCCTGAAACTGCAAGTGCCGGGCACGGCTGCCGGAGCCAAGACACGTGCGGTGACTCCAAAAGAGGAGAATGAGATAGACGACCTGTACGTTCTTGCCTTCAAGGTGGACAAAGATGATGGTCAAGAAACATTTGACTACTGCGTGGCGGCGAAGAAGCAGAGTACTCAGGATCCCCAGGGGGATCTGAGCACATGGACCGCAAGCCTGAAGGTGAAGGATTACCAGCAGACATTCGTGATGATAGCCAACGCCCAGGGGACAACCAGGAAGGTGAACGAACAGATCAGTGCCCTTGCAAGAAACAGCGTGGGGCAAGGCAAGATGGAAATGCTTGCGAAACTGACCGAGACACTGAGCGAGGATGAAAAGACCAAGGGCTTCAATGCAGACGCGCCCGGTAACCATCGCCCCTTTACCATGTACGGACAGACTGCCGCTACCTTAATAACTGAGAACGGAGGTCATAACCTTACGGTGTCGATGCACCGAATCATGGCGCAAGTGCGGATAAAGTTTACCGGGGATGCGGCGGATGATACGAAATTTGAAGCGGAAAGCGTACTGCTGTATAACTTCAATGACCGGGCACGGGTGATACCCGACAATTTGGGAATGACCGGAAAGGATTATGTAAAAACTCCCACCATACCGCAAGGGGCGGTGCTGCTGCCCGCCAAGGTGGACGGCAAGGAGAGCGTGCCGACCTATGAGGTGGATAAAGCGGCTAAAACAATAGAACACAAAATCTATCTGTTCGAGACGGCACAACCGGGAGACGGGACAGAACTGGAAAAGCATACGAAACGCCCGTGCCTTATCGTGAAAGGAAAGTATGAGCAGGACGGCAAATCCTGCTACTACCGTGTGGATCTTGCGAAAACGGAACCGGCAGGCGGCATGACCTATATGGATGTGATGCGCAATCACAGCTACAACGTGACGATAAATGCCGTCACGGGACGAGGACATGACACCCCGCAAGAGGCCCTGCAGTCGAAACCGGCAAATATCACCGCTACCGTTGCCGCATGGGATGATACTGAAATAGGCAACCTGGACTTCGACGGACAACACGTGCTGTGTATCGGCACGATGAAATTCCAACTGAACAAGAGGGGCGGCAGGGACATGCTGCAAGAGGTGAAGGCGAGCACGGGACTGGCATGGACCGCCACCTTGTATGAAGCGGATGAATATGGACAGGCCACAAACAATTCTCCGACCTGGATCAAGTTTGCAGGTGCAGGCGGAACAGCGACCTCGACAATATCGGGCATGGGAACCAATGAACTGGAAGACAGGAAATTCAACGTGGAACGGAATGATCAGGTGCCCGAACGACGGGCTGTGATGCGGTTTACCGCCGGAAATCTGAAAGTGGACGCACTTGTGGTGCAGGACCAGAGCAATCCGGTATATATCAATGTTAAAATAGACGGCAAGGTTATAACGGAAGAGGAATTCGCACAACAGGGCGGATGGTGCCGCGAAATGACTATCGAATACGGACCGGAAAACACGGTATTGACCTGGAAATACTCCGGCAGAGGAGTTGAGTTGAGCCAGACGTCCGTTGATACTGGCACTACGACTGATACGGATGGCACCGCGAACAGTGGAAACAACGAGAATGCGACTCTGCGCTGGAAGGGTGAAGCCAAACCGCTTGTAGGCGTAGATGCCCTGGACTATGCCACAAGTGATGGTGTGCTGACCCTGATAGCGAAGGGACCACGAGGCATGGAGGCGAAGAGCATCCGGCTGTTCCAAAAAAAATACGGTGTTACGCTTGAACAAACAATGGTGCCCTGTAACGGTCGGGCTCAGCATATATACGTCAAAGGCAATATGCCGTGGAAAGCGACCATGAAGGCCGATGATCTTAAGAAGATTATGGATAACGAAATGTTGAAGACGACTTACAACTCCGACAGCGGGGAAGCGACAGACACCGGTAGCAATCCATTCTCCCGGTTGACTTTCGATACAAAGCAAGCTGACATTAAGAAAGGACTTCTGGCTGCGACCATGATATTCCAACACCCCACAAAGCCGGACATCGGACCCTTTGAGAAAAATATCCGGTTTGCAGGACTACTCGAAGATGGCGGAAATTCCTACTTGGTGCTGGGACCGGTTAAACGCTCACTGAACGAAATTGCTGCCAAAAAGAAATATACCTACCCTGACGGTACAGAGGATGAAGCAGCATTCATGACAAACAAATATCAAGCAAATATGCTGACAAACGTCGGCATTACGGATTGGAATGTATGCTCGGAATCGAAGCTGATAGACATTAATTTCTTCTCATACAACAGGGTCATAAGCCTCGACGGAATATTCGTACAATTAGGTCATTACTGGATTAATGGAAAGAATGATGAAGCACAGATCATTATCGATAAGGACAATGTGGTTGTGTACTATTGCAACGCAAAGTACATCGACAATTTCAATAATCCGAACCAGAACGACAAAAAGTATGTATACGCCGAAAACTACGGACAATTGAGTGTTGATCTACCTAGTGCAGGAAGTACGTGGCACAAGTGGGACCGAATGCGTCTCTATCATACTGGAAACAACTTGATTAACATCCAAGGTGGAACCTGGGGACAGATTCAATACTCTTGGAATAACAATAAGACTTTACGCAATATGGGTACTCTAGGCGGATGGCCACAAGCTCCATGCGGGATGCCAACCATTGTTCGAGACAACGTCCGCCATGAATGGCAGATGTGGAATATGTCAATGTATGGATATAGGACACTATATGTCAATCTGCATGCTGGAAAGGACTACGAGAATAATTCATATTGGGTAGGCGGAGAGAAGGACGACAATAAGCTTATGACGCAGCTTTATAACATTTATTATCTAAAGCCTGTTTACTAAAAACAGCTTTTCTTCTCCCGTTATCTTCCTTTTTCATAGGGTAGAATAAGTTGACCCTATGAGAGAAGAAAAACGGGTGAAAAGAAACGCAAGATATATAAATTGTTTGTAATGAACGGTTTGTACCCTCCGAGAGGCAGGCATCTTAAATTGCAAATCGGGAAAAAAGAAAATATCGCTCTTTGAAATATTGTAAAATAAGGCTTTAGAAAGGAATAAAGCATTAAATATTAGAGCTGTATGTAGCTTAACACATATATAATGTGTATCTTTGTGAAGTGGTAGTGACACTAACAAAGATACACAAAAGCTTATGTGCGAACTGAAAGATAAATACATCCGTT
>ULYR01037083.1_pt1 | contig 68419 bp, 62 predicted proteins | sample 1962341 | NCBI WGS metagenome assembly ULYR01 (sample SAMEA4835868, study PRJEB28245) | human gut metagenome | biome: gut microbiome; material: fecal sample | place: Denmark | collected 2008 | reverse complement strand
TCAAGTGCATTGTATGTTCTGAGTACGCTGCTTTCCATCATCACGATGCCTCTGATGATTGGACTGTTCGATTTGCTGGTGTGATATACCTTTTATAAGTACAGATTAAGAAAGAGAACAGCGCCCACCTTTCACGGTGAGCGCTTCTTCATTTTGTGGAGTATTACTGGATACCCAGAGCGACTTTCAAATTGTCATTGAAAGAATCTGCGATGGCGTGAACACTTCTATACTGGCCGGTGTATCTCTTACATTGCTCGTGGGTGATGATGGGTGTGTCATATACGATATGGTCTATACGAACATCCACGGTCAATTTGTTGTTGCAGTATTCAGCGGGACGATTTTCGAGAATATACGGACCATAAATGACCGTGCCGTAGGCATACACACCACTCTCATGCGCGGGGTCCTGTTTGCCGACATGCAGAATTACAATGTCCCCAAGCTGCATATCACGGGTGGCAAGAAAACACTCTACATGGCCGGAACCTTTCACATTATCAAAAAGATTCCATTGCCGGAGATTCACTGGTTCTATGTAGAAGGTCATTGTCAGTCCAATTCTCCTGCTTCTCTAAGAGTGTTTTCTGCATCACTGAAAATTTGGTCGTAGTCATCAGGATAAGTTAATGTTCCGAGCGTATCCCCTGTTTTGCTATCCACATAGTTGATGACGACATGCGGTTCTTCTACACCATTTAAGACTTGATAGCCTTCTGCGCTGATGCCGAACAACATACCCGCAGTTGTGAACGGACTCTCATAATCGTTAGAATCCATGTTGACGGTGAATACAGTCAGGTCATCATTATAGGAGTAGTCGCTATATTCAGAAGATTGACCATCAGAGAAGAAATCCTCCATCTGTGAATCGATGCTTGCTTTGAAATTTAAGAGCAGTTGCTCATGGGCTTCACTGGTCATTGTGACCGTGGCGGAACCATCATCGTTAGCCTTGGCCTCCAGCGTACCCTCACTTTCAAGGGCACTCTTACAGAAAGTCTCGGCAGCGGTGACCTTTTCCTTGTCTGTACTATCACTGTTTACTCCCGGAATCATATAACTAGGATATGTGATAGTGACGGTTTCACCATTATCCTCGACCGTAGCGACTGGCTTATCAGTGATAGACGATGTGGCCGAAGAAGATTCCGCACTGGATGCACAAGCAGTCAATGAAAAGGAGAAGAATACGGACAGCATAATGAGAGTTATTTTTTTCATAGGTATCCTCAGTATTTTAGTAGATTCGGTGTTAGTTAGGTGTTTTTTACATCATCAAGAGTAAGGACTGTAATATCGTTGCTACTTATAGTGCTCGACATTGCCAGCCTGTTTGCTTGATTAACAACAACGCGTTCAAAAAAGTTTCGAACTTCGCGACCATTTGCAAATGAATTATCACGATGATTGTATTTGTCTATAAAGTACTCCAACACATAATTGTCAACATCTTGTGTTGTTGTGTAGCCAGATTTTTTGCACATACTTTCGAAAATTTCAAATAGTTCAGATGGGGTGTAATCTTCAAAGAAAATATACCGATTAAATCTGGATTTTAAGCCCGGATTGGAATTGATAAACCGTTCCATCAATCCCGGATATCCAGCAACGATAACTACCAAATCATCTCTGTGGTCCTCCATTGATTTCAATATGGTATCGATAGCTTCTTGTCCAAAATCACTTAAACCATCGCCCTTTATTAGAGTATAAGCTTCATCAATAAAGAGAACACCGCCTAAGGATTTATGGATTGCATCTTGTGTTTTTAAAGCGGTTTGGCCTACATAGCCTCCAACTAACCCGGAACGGTCAACTTCAACCAGTTGACCCTTAGAAAGCACACCAAGTTCATGATAGATTTTGGCAATAAGCCTTGCAACAGTGGTCTTTCCAGTACCGGGGTTCCCTACAAATACCAAATGGCGCGAAAATTGCAAATCTGGCAAACCATTTTCTCTTCGCAGCTTTTGAATTTTAATTAGATTGGTAAGCGATGCGACCTCTTTTTTTACTTGTTCCAATCCCGTCAGATTGTTGAGTTCACTTAGAGCTTCATCCAAAGTTGTGGTTGTTCTTTCTTGCTTATGCACATTACCATCTGTTGAAGCACTTATAGAAGCCAAAGATAGAGATAAGGTATCGTCTGATTCAAAACTAATGGACGAAATTTGCGCGATTAGACTCTCTTCAGGTATGGAATCAAATATCTTTACACCTCTACCGCTTCTTTTACAGTATAGAGTTTTATCTAAGTCTACAATTGTAGGCTTTCCACTTGCCACACAATCCGCATTGATTGCCTTCAATAAGTCACCGGACGGAAAGAATGTATCGGCAAATTTCCAAGGATAGTAAATGTATCCAGCAGAATAATCAGATAATGTGTTATAAATGTCTGTAAAACTATCCGCCAAATTCGGATTGTTTCGAATCAACCGTTCTGTGCGCTGCTTCTCAAGCTGAAAAATGTAATCGTACTGATGCATTAGACTTCTTGCTTTGTCATTTTCCCCTGCAAGTACATACATAGAGCACTCATTATGTATTACTTTTGCTGCAAGTTCTAATTGACCAAGATAGTGAGAACTGTCATACTCGGAATCTAAAACTTCCGGAAAATGAAGAACTTCATCATAGTATTTCAATGCCGTGTTCCACTTGCCAATGAAGAAATAAATCTCAGCGCACATTGCCAAGTAAACCATTCTTAGGTAAGGATGGTCCTTGAGAGGTTGAATGACATCGAGAATTATTGGCGCAGCTTGCAATTTATTTACAAGTACATCTTCTTCTGAGTGTTCTTCCGTATAATTTGAAATGGTTTCTGAAAAAATATATCCGAGTAAGAAAATTGCAACATCGCCAATCGCAACAATGTCGTCAGGACTTTCTTGCAATCTTTTAACCATTTGATGATACTCTTTTTGTGATATACTCCCAAAATCCTGAAAATATGGAGTATACCCATTTATGTCAATGTTTGCCATTTTCAAGACTCCTTATAACTTTTTTGCTATATTTAAGCACTATGCTGTAATTCAGGCGAAATAATTATATACTACTCTTTCCAGTGTATTCTTGATATTATCAAATGGTTGATACAAGTCCAATGTTGTGACTTCTATCCGATTTCCGTGCATCTGAAATACGCTGTCCGGCTGGATAGCGTCCACTGTCTTTGCGTATAGAAGTATTCCCGATACCCTGTGCAGCTTGCCGTTTTTCTCCAGCTCGAACTCTTTATTCTTCACATAGGTAAAGATTTGATAGATGTTGCCGGAGTGGATGGTGCGTTTATTGTATTGCACCTGCATGTTGTGAGCATAGTACTTGGCATCTATTATCAGAACCGTATTCCCCTGCTGGAGCATGATATCGCTTTGCATGATAGGGAGTGCGGTCTGCACACCATCATCAAGCGCCCATCGTATCTGTGATGCAGATGCTTTCAGTTCTGGGTGCTCTCGCCGGTAGTATTCTAACAGGAACTTCTCGTAGAGATGACTCATCTCCTGACTATCCTCAAATACGGAGAGCTTATAGCTGCCGTCATCTTCGGTCTGGAGCATACCATTCAGAACGAGCTGACAGATACCAATGAGCATCTGATAGTTCGAATTATTTCTGTGGAAGCGTATGTCAGACCACCGGATAGTGCTTGGCTCTACCTCATCAATAGACGAGAAGAAGAGCATCTCACTGCGGAGGCGTTGCCGATACTCTTTCTTTACCCCGTTACTGCCTATCAGAATCAGTGCTGTGGTCTTGATTATCTGATTCAAGAGATTGTTTTCGGAGAGTTCATCGTACTCACAATGAAGCTGCTGGCGATGGGCTATCTGGTTTCGAATCGTACCGGGGAAAGAGATTTTGCCGCGCAGCACGGAAAGGTCTCCTTTTTGGTCGATATACTCTTTATAGAGCCCCTGCTTTAGCTGCTGGCTGATACCTTGGGACAGAATTGCGGCAAATAGGTCCTGAGCGTTGTTGAACTGGACGGTCGCCATATGCGTATAATTCTTTTGCTGCAAGGTCTTAAAAGCATAAGCAAGCATGTAGTAGATATTCTTAATAAGGATTTGTTCTCTATCACTTGCTGCCATTATTAAAGACCCCGTTCAGGCGGGATGCCCACATCTCATACTGTTCTTCATCATCAAACCAATACTCTGCCAGCATTGGGAGGATATCGTAGTTCACAATGTTTTTGAGGAGTTCGTCTGAGCACGGTTCATCGAAGACAAAATAGCTATGCCCTATGCAAAAACCCTTGCCAAGCTTTTCTTTGATATCGACATTAAGCTGCTTTACTTCCTCAACAAGTGCTTTCATCGTGCTGCTGCCCTTGCTGCTCATGTACTCCTTGAAGCCGTCAGTGTCGAAACCCGGCTCCATATCAACGAAGCTGAATCGGCGGCGCAAGGCATAGTCAATCATAGCTAAGCTGCGGTCCGCAGTATTCATCATGCCAATGATATAGAGGTTCTTCGGTACAGTAAAGGAGCGGCCACTGTAGGGGAGCGTCGCGGCCTGACCGCGATAGTCTTTCTCTATCAGCATCAGGAGCTCACCAAAAATTTTGGAGAGGTTGCCGCGATTGATTTCATCGATGATAAAGAAGAACTTTTCGTCAGGAGCATCTGCCGCGTCTTTGCAAAAGCGTTTAAAAATGCCATCAGTCCGAACGAAACCACTGGCGGCGGGTCTGTAACCCTCTACAAAATCCTCATAGCTGTAGTTCTGATGGAACTGCACGAATTGGATATGGTCATCGTTCTTCGCGCCCATAATGGAGTACGCAAGCCGCTTTGCCGCAAAAGTTTTACCAACGCCCGGTGCGCCCTGCAAAATGATGTTTTGCTTACGCATCAAGACAGCATACATCTCATCGTACTTGGCCTCAGAGATAAATACCTCCTCCAAAAAGTCCTTTTTTGTATACTCCGTTGTATCTGTGTCTTCGTCAGGCACTTCCTCGCCATTCACAATTTTTAGCGCCTCGGCCAGTTCAGGACGCAGCTTCCAAATGTATACGCCGTCATCTTCTTTATTGGCTTTCTTGCCCATATACAGAATAGACCACCAACGAATACTCTCGTCTTCCCTCTCGGCTAACTTGCAATGAGTCTTTTCATAGACCTTCTTGGCGAAGGCAATAGAGTTGACATTGTAGGTATTAGCGTTATCACCATATTTCTGTGCCAACTGGGTGCAGGTCGCTTGCCCGCCGTAATCCAGAAGTCGCTCGATGACAGTTTTGGCACTCTCATGATAGACTTCATTATTTGCAAGCAGTGATACCCAGTTCTCAACAGTAATGCCGGGGTTATAGTCTTTCGGCTCCCACTCCTGCTCTGCCTTCTGTTCTTTGAGAATACGCTCAGTGTAGCAGTAGGCCAAGTCCGTGGCGAGCATCCGATACTCCGGGTCGGGATAATGCACTGCTGTCATGCCTTGCGTTTCCCAGTTACGAACCTCAGGTTTTTGCTTCATCAACTCGGTTACTTCGTTATATAACGCCAGCCATTCACGAATGTTACTATCCAGACGACCTTTTATGATTCGATGGTCGCTGCCAAGGGCAATCGAGAGATTCCGAGCTTGCGTATACTGATATACATAGTATTTGTCCGGATGCCGCAGCCAAAGATATAAGGCAATGGTTCTTTCGTCTTGAAAATGGTTCTTCGCCCCGTTGCCAACACGCTCCAGCAGGTCAGCCGATTTTTGCTTAAAGGAATGGAAGCGCTCGACAATATCTTTGCTCTCATCAAAGAGGTCTTTGAACATGGCTCGAACTGTGTCGGGCTCTCGCTCTGCAAAGTCCTCAATCATTCCTTCCGGGAAACGCGCTTGCGAAACCATCATGTGGCTTACACCATGCAAAGAGCGCTTTATCATGTCCGAGAGGTCTTGCGCATCAAGGTCCCAGTTGTCTTGAAATGATTTTATGCCGCGCCACTTGAATTCCTCTTCTTCCCAGTAGCTTTCACCATTTTCCCCTTTGTGGTTGGTGAAGTAATTCTGGTATTCCTTGACCAACTTATCAAATTTCTTTCTGTCAATCATGATACACACCTGCTTTTTGATGGCTTCTGCAGCACTGAACTGTATATAATTTAATTGTATAATTTCTGTCGCAAAATTGCAAATAAAGTCTGCTCTATCCTTTCGTTTTTGCCTATTGCACAATGTTTGCACAGTATCTTTGTTCACTTCATCCATTGACAATATCAGCAGTCAATCTCCACCGTCTCGTCTTCACAATTGACTTTATCCAGAGGTTCGCCCCACGAATAATTTATGTACTGTTCTGAAGGGTCATCGTATGCCGAGTAATCAAAATCATCACCGCCATCACGAACCGGATTACCATCCACAGTAGCATACCAAGTATCGAACCTCATAAACCGATGCTCAGAGCAGTATTCCTTATACTGCTTAAACAACTCCTCGCACTGCGGCCACGGCAGCGGACTCATCACATAGAACTTCAACTGCCACGGTGCATATGGGGTCAGGTCCTCCACCCCGTACCGTTCCAGCCCTTTGAGTGCCTCCTGCCCCAGTTCACCTTTGAAAATCCTACGCATTTGCTTGTCCATCTTCATTTTGAAAATCTCCTTTTTATTTAGTAGGTCTAAAATTTAGCCCTCTATTGTATAAGAGAACAAGAAATCAGAAATTTTCCAACAAAATTTCAAATTTTTCTCTTTATAAATAAAACAGAGCAAAAATCCTCCAATTGATTCACTTTTTGAGATTTTTTCATTACTTTATAAAGAGAATTATCAGGTCTGAATTGTAAACTCAAAAAAGTCTCTCTATATATGAACATCGCTGGAAGCAACCAAAAGTTCGAGAAGCAAGCTGTAGAAAATCCCTTTGAATTTTTGTACATTTTCACGAAGATGCTGCTTCTGCTCTGGAAGTCCAGATTATGGGACAAGCTATCTGATATAATTTAGGTGTTGAACGAAAAATAGCTCCGACACTAATGCCGGAGCCTAAAACACTATCTATGGCAGCATAGCTCGCTGCGTTCGAGTTATCAGATATGACGAACTATTCTAACTATCCGCGGCACAGACTTGTCCCCAATAGCTGCATCATCTGCTTTTCGCCGACTGCTTATTCTTGGTGTTCACTCACTGGCAGCACGAAGAAGTATCTCCTAACGAATTATATTGATGGTGCGCAACGAATTGACCTGAAAGATAAGGACGGCACTGGGTACAGTATGTCGGTCGCGCAATTCCGTAAGTGGATTGAGACGGGCTCTATCCCTAAGAGCGTATTAGAAAAGAAAAAGAAAGAATCCGAGAAGGTCTGTCCCCTATGCGGCGGCGCTCTGGTGCTCCGCGTGGCGAAGTTTGGGCCGAAGCCGGGCAGTCAATTCTATGGCTGCAAGAACTTCCCTGAGTGCAAATACACTGCACCGTATGAAGCCGAAGAGTCCAAAGAAGGAGACTGAGAAAGGAGCACAGGTATGAACATCCCAACACTTCCCGCAGGACGAAACAAATATTACGACCTCGGCCCGACCCGGCAGTACGATGTGGATGTCATCCGCAGAGCACTGCTCCAATACGAGGACACAATGAAGGCAGAGGTTGAAACTGCAGAGCCAGACAGCGAGGAGCGATTCCGTCTGGCAACTGAGCGATTAGCAGCGCGTGACTTGGCTGCAAAATTTAGCAAGCGACTTCCTTTTTATGAATGATGTGAGGTAAAGAATGACGCCAAAAGAAATTATCGATGTAATGGCAAAGTGCTCCTGCGGCACTCGAATCGCATGGACACGCAGCAATGATACCGTGGAGCATCGCGGCGTAGTGGACGAGTTCTATCCTGAGAACGGTGCGGAAGATGCGTACCTCTCTGTAATCGAACCGCACCACTTCACTCCTGTGCTCGGCGCATCCGAGATTGAGACTATAAGGATTTTGGAGGACAAGCACCATGAATGTTAAGTATATAAAGCGTGATGCCGAAATGGACCGTATTGCCGAGGCATTCTCCGGATATATCCATCGGCATCCCAGCTTGGACCTGCTCTGGTCTGATAAGGCCGGTTATCTGATTCTGACCATCAACTCCAAAACACAGCATGTCGAGGAAGAGGAGAACTTCCTTGCCGCTCCCGCACTCGCCTACCGCCTTTTTTGTGAAATAGCTATGGATGTCACCTTGGAAACTGGAAGCGGAAACCGTTATGATGAGATGACCGAGGAGGAAATCGAAGAAGTCAAGCAGCGCTGGGTTCCGTTCTTGGAGATGCTGCCGGAGTATGAGCGAGTCTGTGAAGATATATTGCTTGGGAACAGAGACTCTTATATTGAGTAGGAGGTCAAAATGAGTATCTACGATATGCTCGACACCATTGCAGAGGATACTAAAGCTCGTTACATCACTCGTATCGTAGATACTGGGGATGCGTAATGCAGGTCCAAAACTAAATATTTACTTTCTGGTGAACGCAAGTGGGAAGGGAATCATCAGTGAGGTAAGTCTTAACCAACAGTTGGGGTTGCTATTCAATGATTAAGATTGATTTCTCAAAATGTCAACGCAATAATGGTAATAGATACGAGGATTGCTTATTCTGTTTTAGAATTTTGCTACTTATCACTATTGTTGTTATTGCTGCGGCGTTCATACTACTGTCGATGTGAAAGGATGTGAAATTGTGTATATCATCACAGAGAATCTCGTAATCCGGGAAGCTCCATCTAAAAAGGTGGTCGAAGACATAGAAAATGCGAATAAAGCTCTTCCTGAATATATCGGTGGTGATAAGTGCATCCGCATGGTTTTCAATGAACATCCGGAATTAAGGAAAAGGGATTTAGTAAGCGCTGCCAAAATTCTGTTCTGCTTTGTCGATGAGTTTCCTGATACATACGAAATTTTAAGCCGCGCCAGCGGGCAAATTGTTGGATACTTTAAGCTACTGAATGGCAATCGAAAAACACCATCTTTTGATATCAGATTTTTCCCCGGTGAACAGCGCAAAGGCTATGGTACTGAAGCTTTATTTGCAATGCTTGACGAGTTGAAGAAAAACCAGAAATACACTGCCCTGCTTGGAATGATACTCAGCCCCTATACGCCCTATCTGAACTGGATTGAAAAGTGCGGCGCTGTGGAACTCAAGCAGTCAGTTCCGAATGTGTCGTTGTTCCTTCGCGTCTACAGCTTTCCGCTGAAATAAAGGAGACCACTATGGAATTTGAAACCGAACGCTTGTACACCCAAATTACAAACGAGGACTTTCTCGATTACATTGATGAGCAGAACAAAGAGCATCCGTCACCGGATATCATGGAGCTGATGGAAAAATCGCTTGCAGAACATGCCAGTGAGATTGTCCCGAAGGATTTTCGAATGGTAATGAACCTCTGCCAGAAGTGGCGCGGCAACACTCTCGAAACGCTCAAGGTTGTCCGGAAAGAAGACGATAAAGTCATCGGCTATTTTCAGTTTATGAACATTGATACGCCCACACCGAATGTCGGTCTCGGTTTTGTCTATAAGTACCAACACCAAGGATACGGAACAGAACTCCTGCATGGAGCAGCAGAGGCGCTGCGCCGAGCCGGTGGATGCAAGGACATGCTCTATGTAGCCTCGGTGCATAATCCGAACAGCATCGCTCTGGTCGAGAAGTGCGGTGGTATTCTCCAAGAGCCGAAGTTTCCTCACCTTCACTTCTTCTTCAAGGAGTACAAGTTGCCTGTCTCTGATAACTGATACACAATAAGTAAGAGAACCACTGCTTGCGGCGCGGCGGTCCTCTTCTTATATTTGTGCTTGCTTTTCGTTCGACCTCGTGGTAAAATAATGTTGAAAGTAAATTCAATGAATATCAATTCAACGATATTGGAGGTGCAACAATGTTTATTGGTCGTGAGAAAGAACTGGCTCTCTTGCAGCAGGATTATATAGGCAAAGCGGTGATGGTCTACGGTAAGCGCCGTGTGGGAAAAACAACGCTCATCCAAAAAGCATTTGAGAACTGCCAGCATCAAAAAGTGTACTATGAGTGCTCGAAAGGTACGATGCAGGACAACATCAATGGCCTTGTGCAGGAACTGGTTAGAGCTAAGGTTCTGCCCGTGCCTCTGAACTTCAATACGCTTCAAGATGTATTCACCTACCTCAATGCTCTGCCCCAAAAAATGGTCATTGTCATTGATGAGTACCCCTATCTCAAAACGATGACGGACTCCGCAACTGTTGACTCCATCTTCCAGAACATTATTGACAATCACCTTAGTAACATGGAGCTCGTCCTTTCTGGTTCTCACATCGGAATGATGAAAGACCTCTTGCAGGAAAAGAACGCTCTGTATGGACGCTTTGCCGTTACTATCAAGCTCAACGAGCTGAACTATCTGGACACCGCGAAGTTCTACCCTGACAAGACTCCTTATGATAAGGTAGCACACTATGCTGTGTTCGGCGGCTCTCCTTTCGTAAATCAGGCGCTGAATCCTGCTGCGTCCCTGCGAGAGAACATCATCAGCACAATTCTCAATCCCGTGAGCGCGGTGTACCTGTATGCCAGCCAGTTGCTGCTGTCGGACTACTCCGTCAAAATCAATGCCGAGCGTATCTTTGCAGTCATTGGCAACGGCAAGAAACGCTATACGGAGATTGAGGATAAACTGGATGTCAAAAAGACTGGAAATCTCTCCAAACAGATTAAATCGCTGACCGACCTCGAAATCGTCTCGCGCAATACTCCTATCAACAAAATCGGCGACAATAAGAAGTCTACCGTCGAAATCAATGACAATCTGCTGCGGTTCTATTTTACCTTTGTTTATAAGAATGCAAGCGCGTTGCAGGTGCTCGGCGCAGAGGCTTTCTACGATGATTATGTTGCTCCAGCTCTGACAGACTTCATCTCTCGCCGGTTTGAAGGCATCTGCCGCGACTATTTCAGCTTGCAGGTTCGTTCTGGAAAACTGAAAGGTGTCCGTAACATCGGCAGCTACTACTATGATGACCCTGTCAACCGTAAGAACGGCGAGTTTGATGTCGCTCTGGAGCGGGCAGATGGCTATGTCATTTTTGAGGTAAAGTATTATGCTCAGCCCATGACGCTCGATGAGATACATCGGGAGGCCCAGCAGGTAAAGGACATCAAAGAACTGACGGTAAATCAGCTCGGTTTCATTGCCATCAACGGGTTCGTAGAGCAGGAAAAGCCCTACATTTATCTGGACGGAAATGACATCTATATGAGCGAGGACTAATATGGACAAGGCATCATATAGTTTGTCCGCAATAGCACAATGCAAACAGCTCATCAGAAAAACTCGCTGGAGCACTCGACTGAAAAGCGAGCATAACTCCAGATGTGCAGAAGTGAATAGCCTGTTTGCATCCTGTCAAACACTTCTCACCTGCGTTCTGTTTCAGCCGGACCTTTCCCCTGCCTATGATTATCAGCAAATGGTTCTCTCAAAGAACTGCACAAAGACTCAACTTGACAATCAGTTGCGCGTCTGCCGTGCGTTTGCCGAGGCTCAGATTTCTCTCATTGAAAAAGATATTCGTGATGGCTCGGTGAATAGTGTGCCTTAATTAGCAAGTGAAACAAACGAAAGACCCCTGCCATTTTTGGCAGAGGTCTTTTTTGTCTTGTAATAGTAGTTATGCTTTTTGCCTAACTCTGGTTTCCAAGCCTTCCATGTCCAGCCCCTTAAATCCTACGATATAATACTTGCCCTCGTCATCACCTTCCACATGGGAATGTACCCATCGGGGAGTGAAGCAATTCTTCACCAACAGGAACTCTATGCCGGAGCCGCAGGTGTACTCGTAGAAGTCATCCTCATATCTGCCGCTGCTGTTAATGTGCAGTTGGCTCGTTCCGGCAACCGGGCGGCGGATATAGTCCAAGTTTTGAGTCACCCGGAGAAGTGCTTCAGATGCTTTCATGAGCTCATCTCTGCGCTGCGTTTCATTCGGGTCATTCTCATCGTAGTCGATGTGCTCCAGCGTCCGATTATCACTGTAGCCAGACCGTCTCAGCAGTTCTTTTGCCTCGATGAGGGCGCTGTTGAACCGGTCTTCGTATTCTCGGATGTCCATTCCAAGTCCTCCTATATTTGGTGTAATTTGCCATCGGCCTTCATTGAATTCATTATACCATATTAGGAGTGTCATTGTCTGGACTTCCAAGAGAATTCAGAAAATATTTTTATCTACGAGTTATTTTTCCGCCCTGCTTGAAGGTTGCTCGTCCCACCTTGGTCTGGTTGTCTGTATCGTAGTCAGCAACAAATGCGATGTCTTCTTCCCAGCGCTTGATGGCATCTCTCATATCCGGATTGTTTTTACGAAGTTTAATAAATTCCGATATTTTCTCCGTAATTTCCCATTTAGTGTATTTACCGCTGTCCAAAAGCTCTTTTAAAATTATTTGCCGCCTCCGCTGACTCACAGACGCTCTAACAGAATATCCAGCTCGGCTAAGAAAAGAAGTGTCCGCAAAACCAAAATCATCATAATCTTCAAATTCACTCTGTTCGAGCTTACACTCAAATCGAAGAGCACCATATTTAGCTTGATAGCCTACAAACACATCGTAGTTCATAAAAAAGGAGCCGCAGCCACTACAATATTGCACCGTAACCGGAACTTCTCTACCGCTTTTTGTGTTTACATAGGCCGTACAATCTACAATTGTATCTTGGTCAAAGCGATTAAAACACTTGCTGCAATGGCATCGTAAGCTATAAAGCTGGATAACATTTCCAGCCGGGATATAAGACAAATTCACTTTACTATGCCAAACGCCTTTTTTGTTCTCCGTGCCATAGCGTCTCTCATAAAGGCTTATTTTTGTTTGCTCGCGCTGTAAAAGTTCCTTTGTCTTTTGTCCATTTTTGTAGTACTCAATTTTTGCCAGAGGATTTCGTACTCCGAAGCTGCCTACCGACCCAGAGCAAAATTCATATTCTTTATTATGCCAGTTTATATCTTTGCTCAGTACATCCGCAGCATTTATGTACCCACACCTTGCCTTGCTATAGTAAAATCCGGGCACTTCCACGACTTCACCGCGCATATTTTCCAGAACATAGGTTTCTTTATGTGTCACATCTCTTCCATTTCCAATAGCGTATTGCTGTACGCTAATATAATCTGCTCTGGATACAATGCAAATCCGGTTACTAATGGGTTCTTCTTTCATGTCAGACTTCTCACCCGCTTTATCTGTACTTGGCTCGCTCTTTAGCCTTACCCGTTCCCTTTCAGCTTCTATAATTTTCAATACGCGGTTTGGGTCGCCCTGCAGAACAAAGTATTCCATCAGGTTATTTGTTTTGCTGTTGTTTGTAAAAGTACCCGTATAGAATGTTACCGCGCTTTTGTCTATACTAATATCCTTCTTTACAAAATCAGCAACATCAATCATTACCACATGATGTCTTTTCATTTCGAATCCATATACAATGACATCGTTGCCTTTTGTATCCTTTAAGCAAATCTGCCTATCTTTTTTCTCGCTGTTTGGTCTTCTTACAATGCTGTCTACCACTCGCTCCATCCTATCCGATGTGAGGAGGCAGACATTTTCTCTTTGCCTTACTGGTTTTCTTTCTGTCTTACTTTCCTGATTATCTGAACTATTATCGCTCTCCTTGCCCTCGCTATTTTGGTCCATTGTTGAAGTCTTGCTCTTTGCATAGACAGTCTTCAATTTATTGACATGTTTTAGCGATATGGTATTCCCTGCTGAGGTTGTTGTAAGCTTCACATCTGCAAATGCAACGCTTAGGTTATCTTGGTAAATTACAAGTCTCTGCTCTCGAAATGCCTCCACATCCAGAATAAATGCCGACTTCGAGACAAGGTAATAACTTTCCACATCAATTAACTTACCATCCTTTGTGCTCAGCTTATAGCGCACACCTTCTAGTAAATTTTCATTCTTGTTTTCATAAATATAGAACCATTCCACTTTCAGGAAATCATAGTGCTCAACTATAAAAATTCTTGGATAGGTCCTTACTCGCTGCAGTTGCGATTTGCGAAGTTCAGCTCGTCTTGCCCTTTCTTTTTGTATTGGAATCAAAAAATCATCTTCGGCTTTTGCTTTTTCTATATGCAGCTTTTTGCGTCCCTCTTTAGCCGTTATTTTTAATTTCCCGCTGAACACGATAAAGCTTTGCTCAAATGGAATATCTACCACTGGCAAAAAGTTGGCAATATCAATCAAAAACAAATCCTGCTCTTTGAGATATACACCCTTAATAAATCTTTCCTCGGCTTTTGCTTTGAATCCATGACACGCCTTTTCATAGTTTCCTGCACTGATAGCACTCATGTACACTGCAAAATCTTTGGTGGATAATAAACACACTGGTGCTTTCCAATATACCTTTTTCATCTCGTTTGCCGTCATCTTGTTTATCACCTCAGATTTTTTGGCAGTGTCATCTTCTGTATCTCTTTGAATATTACTTCCACACAGATTTTTCTCGCAGCAGTTCACTTACATCGTAGCTCGATGCATTATAGACGGTCAATCCCTTTTCCAAAGCATACTTGACGGTATAGGCAGTTCCACCTGTGAGCTTATTGCAGTAACAGATGCAATATCGCGAACCGTCCACCAAATGCCGGCCACGCGCAAGATATGCGCCCTTGCTTGGCTCTTTTGATACATAGACAATCTTATCCATCTGCTCGTCAAGGAGTGCAGCCTTGGCCTGTTCTTCCTGCGGCCACTTGGCGCGGTAGCCCTCAAACGGAAGCACCTCTATGATTTTCATACGCTTGTTGTCCTTACGGAGCTGGAGCAGATATTCAGACATCATACGGTCAAAGCCCAAAGCACCGCCCACTCCGTAGTAGATAACGCCTTGCTGGATAAGGGGCTGAATACGATGGTAGACTCTGGTTTTAATTTTAATTTCTTCGCCCGCCGGAATATCTCTATGCCCTGTGAAGCAACAGGTTTGCTCCGCGTATTTTCCCATCAGTCAGCCCTCCTCTATGGTTTTTATACCTTATATTATACAATAGCTATAACGAAGTTATCGTGCCAAAATATTGTTCTCTTTTTTGGTGAATTTGTATACTGCTCAATTCGAACATGACATTATTGACGGCCCTACGCAATTTGCTATAATAGAAGCAATCACGCATTTTACAAATAGAAAGGTGGTGTACAAAAATGACCAAGACTGTTCGTCCCTATCACCTCACTCCCTCTGAGGAAACCATCATGCAGATTCTTTGGGAGAGCAAAGAGCCTTTGACTCAGCAACAGATTGTTGATACTGCTGAGTCAAAGGGAATTCTGTGTTGGAAAGCTCGCTCTGTCTTCTCCTTACTGAACAGCCTCATTGGGAAGAAACTGATTGAGGAAGTTGGTATGGTTCGCGCCGGGAAGACTTACGCCCGCACATTCTCGTCTACCATTACTCGTCCGGAGTTTTATGCAAAGATGGTTCACGATTCCATGTCCGAGAAAGAGCTCGCCGAATTCAAGCGAGCGCTGAAAGCCCTCATGAAAAATGCAGAAAGCGTGAAATAATCATGTTTGCTGCGTCGGCACATTTCTTTTGGCTTCCACAAACCACTTACCTACCTCATAATAGAGGTAGGTATTTTTTCTGCCTATCTGACAGGTGTACCGAACCCCGACACCCCCGCATTTGCTGTACTTGCGAGGTGCGATGTCAGTGACATTTGTGATTTCGAACTCCTCCCCATCGTCCCAGATAACCCGCAATGGCATGAGTTCCCCATCCGGGCTAAAGTCGGCCACTACTTCGACATACTTCTTACATCGCTGTTCCATTTATCAAATGCTCCCTTGCAAGAACCCATGTGGGTGTATTGTATGGTCTCCCTTGGCATCACAGTGAGATAAAGCGCGGTCACAATACATCACGCCGCGCTGTACAGAATAATACCCGAATCGGTTGCGAACACCATCAATGGCCGATTCGAGTCTCTCCATTTCCTCCTGCTTTTCTGCACTGAAATCGAATGATATTTGAGACGGCTCAGTGTCAGGTCGTAGGTCGATAGCACGAACGCCCACCGAGCGAAGATGTTCGCTCCACCTGTAATTCTTTTTGTACAATTGGAATGCAGCCTCCGCTATATCCTTTTCCTGCATTGTCGGCAGGCTGAGCTTGCACTGTCGCTCGAAAGAGAAGAGGCTTGAATCGCGAAGACTGACCTCCACTCCCCTGCACCGGAAGTGGCTTTCCCGGAGCCTTGCCGCAACGCTCTCGGAAAGTAGATATAGCACTATCCAAACATCCTCATCCGTGAGCAGGTCTCTCGGCGTAGTCCAGCTATTTCCGATACTCTTGATAGGCGCAACAACATCTTTTGCTTCATATTTAGCTACTGGCGAGATGTCCATACCATTGGCGAACCGCCATAGCATGAGCCCGATTTTGCCGAGCTTCTCTTGCAAGAACTTCGGATTGGTCTGGGCGAGGTCCCCTATTGTGTGGATAGCGTAGTTGTCCAGCTTAGCAGCGGTCTTACGGCCAACATAAAGCAGGTCCGAGGCAGGAAGTGGAAAGACAATTTTCTTGAAGTTATCCTTGTTGATGATGGTGATAGCGTCAGGCTTCTTGTAGTCGGACCCCAGCTTGGCGAGGATTTTGTTCCAAGAAACCCCTATTGAACAGGTAATGCCGAGCTCATCCTTTATCGTGTCGGAAATCTTCTTGGCTATCGTCAGACCATCGCCGTACATCATCCGACTGCCGGTGCAATCAAGCCATGCTTCATCCAGACCGAACGGCTCTACTTGGTCCGTGAAGCGCAGGAATATCTCTCTGGTATACCCGCTGAACCTTGTATACAGGTCATAGTGTGCCGGTACAAAGATAATATCCCGACAATGCTGCTGTGCCTCCCATAACGGCATACCTGTTTTCACGCCCATCCGTTTGGCCGGATAAGAGGCCGTCAGAATGATGCCGCTGCGTCTTTCTGGGTCTCCGCATACAGCAATCGGCTTGCCTTGCAATTCCGGATGGTAGGCCATCTCACAGGAGGCATAAAAGCAGTTCATATCACAATGGAGTATCGTCCGCTCTTTTTCCATCGTCCTTCTATCCTCCATGTCATTTCCATCCATTGGTTGTTGCCAAGTCCATTTGGTTGTTTTTGTTGTATATAGTATAGCAAATACAACCTCTGGTTTCAATACGATTTTGAAAATTCTGCGGTTGTAGTCCGGTTTACGCTACTACAACTGCGAAATTCTTAACAAAAGTAAAAGAGGCGTTCTCAATGACGCCTCTTCGTGCTATAATAGTAAAAAAACAGGAAGTGATAATATGCAAAGTATTGAGGAACGCGCAGCAGCCGCGTATGAACTGAAAGCCACCGGCAAGTGTAACTGCTCGCAGTCGGTTGTCAAAGTATTTCAGGACAAGCTGCCTGTCGGTGAGGATACTCTCATGAAGCTAACGGCGGGGTATGCTGCCGGTATGGGGTGCATGGAGAGCACCTGCGGCGCTCTTATCGGAGCTGTGATGGTAGCGGGTATACTGACCGATGGCAAAGCAACGCCTCGGATTTCCAAGGAACTCTTTCAGAAATTTGAGACTAAATGCGGCGCTACTATCTGCAAGGACTTGAAAGGTATCGAAACCGGCAAACCGCTCTGCCCCTGCCCTGAGTGTGTACGCAATGCGGTGCTTGCACTCGGCGAGGTTTTTCCGGACTAAGACAAACGGCAATTTTGAGAGTATTGGAGGGTATGAGGCATGACCATCGCAGAAATTTTAGAGAAGATGATTTGCTTCTCGAACGGCAGTATCCACGACATCGACCACCTGATTCGTGTCTGGACATTTGCCAAGACCATCGGCGAACTCGAACATATCGATACTGAGACACAGTACATACTGGAAGTCGCCGCCATCACGCATGATATTGCCTGCCCTCTCTGCCGGAAGAAATACGGCAATGCTGACGGCAAGCATCAGGAACTCGAAGGCGGGCCTCTGGTGCGGGAATTTCTGCACGATACCGGCCTGACCCCGGCACAGGTGGACCGTGTTGCGTATCTCGTCAGCCATCATCATACCCTGACAGATATTGACGGAATCGACTACCAAATCCTCATTGAGGCAGATTACATCGTCAATGCTGCCGAGAACGAGTACAGCAAGGAAAACATCAAGGGATTCATCAACAAGGTCATGCAGACGAACAGTGGCTCGATGCTGGCACGGCAAATTTTCTGCGTATAAAAACGACGCTCGCCTCAATGGTGAGCGTTTTTTTGCGATGTTTATCGGCAAATTTCATTATTTCAAATATTGTATTTTGACATTTTGCCGATAATTTGCTATAATAATAAGCAAATGAGGTGTTAGCATGAAATTCATTTCTGTCGCTGAAGCGGCAAAAAGATGGAATCTATCAGAACGGTCAGTTCGGAACTACTGCGCTACCGGCAAAATTCCCGACGCTGTTCTTGTCGGTAAAACTTGGAAGATTCCTGCCGATGCAGTTAAACCCGCAAGAATCAATGCCAGAAAAATCGAGCAACCAACGCTTCTTTCCATTTTGCAGCAGGAAAAGAAATCTGGACAGACTGGTGGCATTTATCACAAGATACAAATCGAACTAACCTATAATTCTAACCACATCGAAGGGAGTCGTTTAACGCACGACCAAACCCGATACATCTACGAAACGAACACAATTGGCATCGCAGATGGTAACATAAATGTGGACGATATCATGGAGACAGCAAACCATTTTCGGTGCATCGATATGGTTATTGAGGAAGCTAAGAACCCTCTGTCCGAAGCCTTTATTAAACGGTTGCATTTCACTCTGAAGAACGGGACAAGCGATTCTCGCAAAGACTGGTTTGCAGTTGGCGATTACAAGAAAATACCTAACGAAGTCGGTGGAATGGATACAGCCGCTCCGGAAGAAGTCGAGGATAGAATTAAGGCATTGCTTTCTGCGTATAACACAAAAGCCACTCACTCTCTGAAAGAAATCATTGACTTTCATTATAAGTTTGAACGCATCCACCCTTTTCAGGACGGCAATGGTCGCGTAGGGAGATTGATTCTCTTCAAGGAATGCCTCAAAAACGACATCGTACCGTTTATCATTGAGGACGACTTGAAGATGTTCTACTATCGTGGACTGCACGAGTGGAACAACGAAAGCGGATACTTGATGGATACCTGCCTGACCGCGCAGGACAGATTCAAAGCCTATCTGGACTATTTCCGCATTCCATACTCAGCGGAGTGAAATCCATCGCCAACAAGAACCAACTTGTCCACGCACTACAATGCAGCGTGCATCAGATACGATTCACATTCCAATATTTTGCCAAGAAAAATCCCCCAGAGTGGCTGCTCTGAGGGATTTTCTATTATCAGTTCAACATTGTTGGAGGGTCTAGTTTTGCCGGTACTGAAAGGCTCATGACAGTCTTTATCTTCCCACCAAAAGTCGGTTCTTCGTCCTTTTTGTAGTAGACCTTTTCAACGACCGTTGCAATCTTCGGCTCATTGTCCGCACCTACGGGCACGATTACATCATCGCCTACATCAAGCCTATCGTTGTCTGTGCGATAACTGTACAGCCTCTCACTGGAATCGAACCTCACCTTTAGGTGAATCACATCGTCCTCACACCGCATCCGCTTGCCATAGAATTTGCTGTCCAAAATATCCGCAAAGCCATAGAAGGATAGAAAGTTGAAGAGGTCTTCTGCGAACTCGTCCCAATCGTCCGGCAACCCCATCTTATCAAATGTGCCTTGCAGCTCTAACGGCTCTTTGTTCTGATAGGTTACAGTAATCTGATACTCGCTGGTGTCGCGGTCATCCATTATGACATTGGGAGGATTCCCTTCGGTGTGTGCGAAAAGTTCGTCCTCATCGAATCCATCAAGGAAATCACTGACACCATCCTGTATTTCATACTTTGATGTGATTTTTACTCCATCTGCAGCCTGTCGTATCAGCGTGATTGTCTCGGAATCGCGGTCAATTATCAATTGCTCGCTGGTTTTCCATGTGACACATTCAAGCTCACATTCGAGACCCGGTGGCGGGTCAAGCTTAATGGTATGCGTATAGTGAACGCAGATGCTCTCAATGGTGTCCACTCCATCCGTGGTAAAAATCCAGAGGTCCGGCTCATTCAGGATGTCGCGCAGCACTTTAGACACGCTCTGACCATTGTAGAGAAAATCGCAACCGAACGAGCAGTTGTACTTATATCGCTCGCCATCTTCGTTGGTAAGCGTCAGCTTCCAATCACCGATATCGGTATATTGTTCCTGCTCACGGAAGTTTTTGAATACCTCCTCCAGCACTGTAAAGCCATCCTTTATCTGACTACCGCTGCCATGGCTTGTTCCCTCTCTCGCACAGACAAAGTTGCCATCACCATAGTTCAGGTGCTCAAAGTGAATCGTCCTGCCCTTTGCGTCAATTATGAGGAGTTGCTCTACCTCTTTATCCGGCTCAGGCCGAGGGCCATACCCCATGCAGCTAGAACGAAGCTGCATCTTTACGAGTTTTCCGCTGAACGGTTCGTTGTTGTGAGTTTTGCTTTTCATAAAGCACCTCTGTCCTCTTACTCAGCGTTTTTATAGCCTGTTAGCCTTTGCTCTTGCTCTGGCTACTACCCGCCGCCCATAGGATAAAGTCAATCTTCTTCGTTGCACTGATGTCCTGATGCTCCGGCAGTGCTCTGTCAAATGCCTTTATCCACTTCTTTGCCACTGGCAGCTTTTTGAATTCATAATACCAATGATTGATTGTATTGTAGCAGTCATAGACATCATCAGGCCGATACTTGCCACTTTTCTTGCAAGGTTTGAGCCCCAACATAGCAAGGACATTCGCGTCCCATATCGGCTCATTGATGTCCACCGTTGCCAACATCTTACTGACAAAAGATGGTTCGAGAGTCCCAACTCTTACGGAAAACTCTTCGAGAGTCCTATCAAACCGCGATTGCGGATTTTGTTTCACTTTTTCAAACATTCCAAAGTATATTTTCCGCCATTCTTCGTCTCTGCGGACTCGATAAAATGCGGTAAAAACGCGCTGGAAATCTTCATCTGCCGAGACATCCACATCCCAGACTTGCTTCATTATGTACTCGTATCGTTCAATGTCTTTCTCTCGCTGCTTTAGCACCTTCATAGCCTGTTTCAAATCCACATCTGGCACAAAGGTGGCTGCATTGCCCGCATAAGGTGCAGGCATTGGCTTCCACGCAATAATCATATAGGACGGCCACATGCGTTCATGCAAAGCGTCGCTCCACCATTTCCCATCTTCAAAGAAAGCCGCCGTGGTCATCTTTGGATTGACACGCGTCACAAGATAGCCACCCGTTTTCTTCGGTTTGCCTTCCCACACAGGAGTCCAGCCGTCATTATCTACAGCTGGATTCTTTTTGCCATTTTCCGCCATACTGGTATCCTTTCAGCAATTTGTAACGATTTCACAGACACTCTTTTTGCCCTGTTTCACCCGTGATTTTCAGCGTCCTTGTCCTTTATCGTGTACAGAACATCTTTGGCTTTCTGCAACTCTTTCGGGATGGCAGTCACCTTGCAACGGCGGATTTCGACAACTTGTCCGTCCAGATTCTGCTTCTTCGCAGGTGTCGGTACAACGACAATGTCACCCAGACACACATCGTCATCGCACCGATAATACCGGACCCCGACCACGCCGAGAATCTCAACGCCGCAGAATACGACTTCGTCCTCTTTTGCCGGGACTCGGTCGAATATTCTCGCATCGAACATCTCTCCGAGACTCTCCGTGTCAAAGAACGCAGCCACGCGACTAATGAAGTTCGCCCAGTTGTCTGGAAGCCCTACCTTGTCGAAAGAGCCCGAATAGGATGCCGATTTCTTGTCGGAGTACAAGACTGTGATTTGGTAGGTTCTGCTGATATCTTCCTCTGCGACAGGTTTCGGGTTCACCTCGCCCGGCTCAAATAGAGGCTGCTCCTCATACCAAGCAAGCAAGTCCAAAACCGCTTCCGGCATCTCAAACGACAGAGATACACGCTTATGGTTCCCTACCCTGCGATTGTAGACGATTTCATGGGTCCTGTTGCTGATGATGAGCCGCTCGGTGGTATCTTCCATCGGCAGATGATACTTTTCTGCGACCTTCTCAGCGGCATCCTCCGTCACCGTCTGCCGGAAACTGATGTCGATGCTCGACACATGGCTTTTCTCGTCGATGCGCATAGCGAAGCCGTTGAGTTCTTCGAGCGTTGTCCTTTCCCGGAGAATCTCGGTTAAGGTCTTGCCCTCATACATATAATCCTGCCCGTTCGAACCGTGATAGAAAAACACTTCGTCCTCGTCGGTCAGCAGACGAACTTTCCAGAATCCAAAATGGGCCGGGACTTTTTCTTTCTTGTATTCGGAAAACACGGTGGCAAACGCATTGAAAATATATGCGGCATCATCAACCGGTATCTGAATCTTGCATTTTTCCCGTCCATCTATTCTGGTTGCACTGAGCTTTACGATGCCATCAGGCGTGATTTCGAGCAGCTCTTCCTCGTTTTGTAACTGGCTGGCAACATTGCTGAACCCATAGCTCCTCATTCGGATTTTGACGAGCTTGCCCTTGAACGGAAGCTGTTCGTGTGTAATGTATCTACCCATTTGTTTTGTCCTTCGTTTCTAAAACGGTCACTTTCCGCTGTCTGCCGCCACTACCTGTTCCGCACCCTTTGTTGCCGAGGCACTGGTGAAATACCGAAGCGGGATATTTTTGCTACGGACGATGTCGATGATTTTATAAAATGCCTTATGCGACATATAGTTCGTTTGAAGCCAAACAACCTCCGCTCCCTTGACCTGTTCGCTGCTTGGCTGGCCCTCAATGAACCGCACATCCGGCAGCAACGGTTTGATTGCCTTTAACCAAGTAGGATGACCGCCAAAGACAATGTGCTTTTTCGTTGTATGGTATGGGAATATAGTTTTTGTTTTTACCTCTTCCTTATCGGAATCGGCATCGTTGGTCAGTGCAAAGACTAGCTCGCGGAGGTCGTTTAGCTCCTGCTTTTCTGCCACTTGTGTCTTTGCTTGCTTCTCAGATTTAGCACCTGCATCGGTCAGTGCTTTCTGTGCCTGATACAGTTCTTGCTTTTGCTTTTCGGTCTCGGTCTTGAGCTTTTCAATCTGCCGCTCGTAAGCCTTGCACTGTTCTTTCAGCGTCTCGGTATCGTCTGCCGGGAAGTCGATACGCTCTTCGAGATTTGAGAGTAGTGAAATGTATGCGCCATATATAGCTTTGCCTTCGGTTGATGTCACGCCGGATTTATCCAGAGCATCAGCAAACACATCAGCGTTTCTGGTGTTTCGCGGGACAAGCGCTCCGTTCGTGAACGCATAGATAGTCTTGGCCGGAGTATGCCGGAGCATATCCCGTTCCTTGCTGTCTGACGGCAGTTGGAGGGACAGTTCATTCCAGCTAATCGGTATCATACGACTATCCTTGGTTTTATAGTCGTCATAAATGTTCAGGCGTGGCAGATTCTCAATAATATCTCTGGTTCTGTTGCTACTCTCATCGACATATTCTTTCACAGCGCCACCGCTCCATGGCAACTGCGCGGCAGCATAGGAGAGCAAGACGCTCGTTGGGTAATAAACCCACGGCAGATAGTCACCCTCGTCAATTAGGTAAAAAAACGCAAAACAAACTTCATACGGGTCCGCCACAGAAAACTTAGCGGCGCGGCGGGCGACAAGTTTTGGGTAGTACTTAGCCCATGTTTCTTCAGTCCAGTAGGAGCAGGTGATGCTGTCGCTTGCGAACTGGTCCATCTCGTCGTAGAGGGCATCATCCTTTTCATTTACTTCGTCAATTTTGTCGAGAATCACTCGCGCCTGTTCTTGCACCGAGGCAAACTGAATGCCCAAATCCATGTCAGAGCTAATGCTCGGCACATCACTCACGACTTTTGGTACAGGTTTTCCGTCAAAGTATGCCGATGCTTTCTTTGTGAGGGCATTTACCTTGTTTGTTACCGCCTGAAGTTCATCGTTCAGCCGCTTCAATTCCGTAGCATAAGCCGTTTCTTTCTTTATCCAGCGGGACCTACAAGCAAAGTATCGGTCCGTTGCACACTTGGACTGCATCGCGAACATGTTTACAGCATTATCCACCAAGTCTTCAGGGAGTAATTTCAGAACATCCTCGTAGGTTCTGCGTGAAGGAACATCCTGATGCTGCTTACCGGCTATTGTATAACAGTCAGTAACCGGATTGTCGGCGGGCAATTTTTTGGGATTTATTAGCCCCGTACAATCATCATTACGATGCAGGATTGTGTAAACCATGCTCCTGATGACATCTTCGCTGTAGCAAGGAGAAATGCACTGCGGAATTTTTACCGAATCGAGCTTTTCCCTCTCACGAGGTAGAATTTTCAGAGCCTCGTCCATCTTATGGTTGGCTCGGATTCCATCCAATAGCCAGAGGGATGCGGCGAGCGAGTAGTTGAATTGCTCTTCCCCAACATTATAGGGCGGGCGCATAATCAAGTTTATGGCTATCCAGTCCGCGTCAAAGTTGTAGGCTTCCGTTTCCTTGATATGGGACCGCGCTATACTTTTTGCTAACGGTCTCGACTTTTCCAAGGCATCGATGCGGCGGTCGATGCTCTTCTTGTCGAGGTCAAAGGATGCCACTATCTCTTCGAGATTGCCGTTCTGCGCACCATCAAAGCATTTTAAGCTGTGCTGGAATGCTCTCCTGCACTTTTCCCGAAATGTCGCCGGTGCGTTTTTCTTCTTGACTTTTGCTTTCGACTTCATGGCGTGTCCCTCATGCAAATTTTTATTATTGCTATTATAGCATAATCATTCCAAACTTCCCATAAATTCGCATAAAAAAGGAGGTCGCCGTTGCTGGCAACCTCTGTTTCCTCATGCTGCTTGCATAGTTTGTTCGCTGTTCTGCATCCGCACAAATGCCATCATCGCATCATCGACAATGTTAATTCCAAGCATCCCTCGGTAGTCAGGAAAATCCTCTGAATTATCTCCGACAAGGATTGCTCCAATGAGGCGACCGTCATCAAAACTCATCATATATCCTATGCTACCATCATCGTAACTCTCACTATACTTCCAGTGGAATGGCACTTGTTGGGGTCCATACTGCATTACGCCGGTGTGGTCATCCTTCACCGTGACCTGCGCCAAATAGCTCGTGTCGAGATATTGTTCTGGAACATCTCCACTGCCAACGATGGAACTTATCTGCCAATCGCCAACAATGTTTGCATCATACGGACTGGAATTATTATTGTCTTCCGCTTTCGCCTTGCCGAAAAGAAATATGGCAAACACCAAGGCAATAACCAGAATTCCGAACACGGCCTTCTTCCATGTTGGCATTTGCTTCAGCATACGCATCCGCCTACCTTATTATATATACATATATGGTAGCATTTGCTAAGCAACCGGTCAATTTGCAGAGTGCCAAAAATGGACGCACATCTTCGTATCTTCTCACAATTGACAAAAAAGGAGCTGCCCGCTAAGGCAGCTCCTCGCCGTATCAACTATTTACGCTGGTTTTTGCATCCGGGGCCGCTTTCTCAAGTTCCTCTGCGACAAACAGAAAACCCTGACGAGCTGTCTCACATGCACTGCGAGCAACGAACTTGTTAAATCCCTGTTTCAGGCAGAGCTCCTCATACTGGCGCAGGTCCGCCGAAGACGGCTCTGCTGCTGTTCTGAGTTGCTTAATGACAGCCTGAAAGTCATCATTAAGCTCATCCAAATTGCGGAAGTAAGCTCTCAAGGACACCGGCTCGATGTTGCTACCATTTTCGAGCACTTGCGGCGTTACACTGACACGAAGAACCAACTGATTGTCTTCAACAACATACCCGCAAAGAAGCCAGAATCCGTATTCCGGACCTGCCCCTTCCGGACGGTCTTTGAAAACGCCAGTGGCCTCATGCTCAATGTTCTGCAAGGCTTCATAAATAGAATAAGAATACATAACGATTACTCCTTTTAATTAAAAATGAATGATTTTGATTTTCCCATCAATCAATGGGCGAATCAGAAACTCGACAAAACCAATAATGCTCCGCCTTTTGAGCAGTGCTAAATCATTTTCAATTATCAGGTGTAGCCAACAATATTCTTATATACGGCACTTTTATTATATCACATCGAAAATCCAATTTTCAACCTCATCCAACAAAAAAGAGCCGCCCGAAGGCGGCTCTCTTCTCGCATCACACTGTACGCTTTTTGTTCTTCTCTACATTGGTCACATAACGGGCAATCATCTTTGCTACCTTACGATATGCGTTGGAGACTGCCTTTCCTGCAAGCATTGCGTCAATGGTATCACAGCCATTATTGACAAGCGACTTCATCCACGCACGCAAATTTGCATCATAGAGCTCAGCATCATGCACAAGGATATCAGAAAGCGGAATCAAAATAGTTGTTACACTACTCAAATCACCTTCTGGACGAATACCAGACCAATACTCGATAACAGCACCGGGCAGGTTGTATTCCATCAACACTCTAGGCTTCACAACCAAACAGAGATACCCATTATCGTCCACCCGACTTTCGAGTGTATACTCTAACTCAGGGGCGATTATAGCACTACTGCCTAATTGACTATAATTATGCGAACGGCAGAGACCAGACAGGGCTTCAAAAGCTGCATTAAAAACGACATCGGAATTCATAGTGACTACTCCTTTAATTTATAGCTGTTATTTTGATTTTGATTTCACCCTTTTCAGGGTCGAATCAAGAAGCTTCGCAAAACCAAGGATGCACCGCTTTGCAGCAGCGCCAGCCATAATTAAAGATGTTCTAAAAATTCTGTTGTGATGCGATACTTTGATTATACCATTTCTTATTACTCTTCGCAATATAACTTCACTTGCTTCATAAAAAGAAAAGAGCCGCCCAAAGGCGACTCTTCCCGAAAATCATGTCAGCTCTTATACCGTATGAGTCACGATATCAAAGGTGTCCTTTCCGGTCACAGTGAGTGCAAACTCCATCGTCCAAGCCCAAAGCTCGATGATGCCGCTTACAATCTCATCTTCGGAAAAACCGGCATCGTATTCAGGAGCGCCATGCGCTTCCCAAACCAAGAACGAAAGGCCCTTATAATTGCCATCATCCACCATGCGAACAAATTCGCTGCCTTCGAATGCAATCGTCTCATCGCAAACCGTATCAAGCTCGCCTTCAGACAGAGAAATGGTAATAGTGCCACTCTTCTTACTGACGACTTCCTCAAACAGTCCGATAAGATAAGCCACCTCGTCCTCGCCGACCACCTCGGAGAGCTGATTGATTTTCTCACCATATTTCTCGCAGTACAGAGCATAAGCGTCCATCTGAGTGTTCATAGTCATATCCATAATATATTTCTCCTTTATATTAAAAAACAGAATGTTGATTTTGATTTTACCCGGTGAAGGGTCGAATCAATGAAGCTTCGACAAAATCTGTATGCCCTGCGTTTTACCGCAGTGCGTTCATTCTGCCTATAAAGGCACTATACTATGACGACCATGTACAAATATGGCTTAAAACAATATTATCACAGAGATAACAAACAGTCAATAAAAAGAGCTACCCGAAGGCAGCTCTCCCGATTCAATTGTAAGGAATTATTATTGACAACAATAATATGGCATATCTTATTTTAACGCAGTGGCTTCTGCTGTACAATTAGCAGTTTTGACAGAATTGGGAACACGCCTTTGTGCAGAAATACAAGCGTGCTACGAATCAAATGATGCCATAGGTGTTGTAAACTATCGTTCCACGCTGCATAGCATCTTTTACCCTGTTTGCAATCGCAGATTGACCATCTTCAGCATAAAAAGCGATGCAAAAGGCGGCGTTTTCGAGAGCTTTTTCCTGACAAACACCTCTATTGGTAGCATTGTCCGCATCACCACACACTTCAATCGTTGCGAACTTATCGATTGCCAGCACTCGCTTCTTTCGGTTCGGCGCAAACTTCATCTTGTCGCGCTCACAGGGTAGGTACTCCACCACCTTGATGCTCTTTGCTTCGCAGCTTTGTCTGCACTCTTTCAGGACCTCGCCAACCAGCAAGTCAAACCCGGAATTGCCCGTAGACGCATACTGACGGATGCCGCTCTTGTAGAACATCAGTATTAGGCTCTTGATAGCAGCCTTCATGTTCGTTGTGTCTTCCGGGTACTTCATTTTATTATTGTCTGGGCCGATGATGGCGCAAACGGACGACATATTGTTGTCACATTGGCTTTCCGCCTGCACCTGCTGCTCCTTCAATGTCCTCCGAACAATTTGTAGGTTAAGACCCATAAAGCTGCCATCAATATCGGAAGGATGCGCACATAGATTTCTGAGCTGCGCCGCCATTCCCAGACATCCTACATTGTCATGCGAAAGAAGATTTGCATAACCCCTTTCACGACAGCACTCTGCAATCACACCCCCAACATCTTTGTCAGAAGAAGCCGCAGCCGCTTTCAGGCTCTGATAGATTTCTCCGAGGGTCAGTCCTCGAACGGTCTCATCGTTTAGAATAGCACTCATCGTAGAAGCAATTCGCTTCATGTCATTACTTTGCTCGGTATTCTCAAGAATCGCCTTGACTCTTTCTCTATTCTCTTTTATGTAGGCGAACAAATCATTGACCAGCGTTCTATTTAGTTCATACTCCAACGAACGATAATACTCTATACCGATTGGGGCATAATCTGCCTTGCCGCTCTGCTGGCTGATTTTTTCGTATGCTGCGGCGGTCTGAAGGTAGTCTTGACATTGAGCGGATAGTTTTTCCCAACCATCTCCATACCACTTTTCAGCTTCATTTCCTTCAATTGAACCCTTGTGCCCTTTCACTGCCAGCTTAATAATGGAGTGAACCGCATCTTCCATATCCGGATTTTCTTGGTCCCCAGTTTCAACAGAACACCTTACTATTTCATTTAACAGGTTCGTATACTTGACAACTTTGTTCTTCATTCTATTTATTTCAGCTACAGATGATACCACATAGTTATCATAGTGAACCGAACCAACTCTTTTAGCCGTCTTCAGTATAGTATATTCGCAAGGCTTAATATTCTTTAGATAATCCACATGCTGATAGCGTATTGGATAGATGTCGTCTCTTTTCAGTTCAGAACAGTCAAAAGCTGACATCTCCTCACTGCGGCAACTGATTTCTTTGTTGCACAATGATATTTTATATAAAGATATCCAATTCAATCCTAATCGGTTTGCTATAGAAGCACACTCTGCATTTCTATCAAACGGGAATAACACTCTTGCATTCTTCTGCTTTTCATATAATGTATATATTAGACATTCATAAATTGAAGTCCAGTTGTTTTTATCATTCAAGATTGCTAATGTGTCATCCCGTAACTGTGCATGAGCATTTTCAAACTGAGCTATTTCCTCATCACTTTTCCCCGCTATGCGGTAGGAACTGAAACTCATTTTCTCTACAGCTTCTAAAACATCCCTCTGCCTTAATTCTCTGATTAGCAGTGTGTTAAACAGCCTTATAGCAATTGAACCCGGTCCTTTTAACCATTCCCTTTTATATAGTCCTGCATAATTTTGTCTTGTAAGTTCATCAGCATTCTTTTCAAGAAAGTCATCAACTATAGCATTAGGCGGTCTTTTTATACCATATATCGTCCAGTTTCTTCCATGCACTTTTGTTTCACAATTGCTGCACACATATAATGTATATGGAGTTATCCCAGTTGCAAAGCATCTTCCTCTCGAAAGATTATCTCCACTCTCACTTTTTTCTTCCGTTAGAACACTAAATGAGGGCATCGGCAGAACTTTATTGTATGCAAAAGTCTGTTCAAGTAGCACTTGCACATTTAGTGCCTCGATGGCTTCATAACCCAACAATTTAATAACCTGCGGCACAGCAAAGCAGAATATGCCATCATCACCCAAGATTCGCCCTGCATTTTGAATGACTTTTTTTACCAATGTAACATAGTCATTATAATCATTCAAATCGCTGAAATATAGTCTACCAAAATCAGCATATTCCCTAGCATTTTCATTATACCATTTGTCATACTCTGGCGATATTTTCCTCTGTCTGGAAGACTCTCCTACTGTTCCACCCATTGTTGTTGGCATAAATAGTAATATGAAATCCTTAGACTTATCTTCACCCGCTTCCATTACAGAAAGCATGTCCAGATTCTGATACAGAATGTTCTTATCCATAACTGTTATCCTTCGAATTCAATATTTACCGTGCCATCGGCAGCAATCTTCAGGCGCATTGTCCTTATGTACCGCTCGTAGAATTGCTTTTGCTCTGCTTTGGACATCTCAATTCTAGTCTGAAGCAGCGCCACATTTACCATTTCCTGCACATTGAAACTCTCAAAATGCTTGCTGACGAAACGCTGGCATTCACTGAGCAACGCATCCACTTTCATCTTGTGGGACTGCCCACCCTGACAGAACTGGTCCAGATAGCAGAACGGGATATCGCTGTCAATCATCTTTTGAACGACCTCGCCGCTAACCTTGCTCTGCTCAACCATCACAAGGAACTTTGCCGTGCTGACCGAGCTGATGAGACCCCAGTAGTCTGAATCCGAAGAGAAAAGCAAGAAGCTGTCCACCTTATTCATATAATGTTCTTTGCAACAGCCAGCAACGAGCATGACATCTACGAGGCTCTTGCCCGTCAAAACACGCTCCGTCATCTGATGCTCAATCGTGGCCTTGGTGTGTTTCTGCAACAGGTTCCACGCCGAGGATGCGTTCACATCGTTGTAGAGGATGATTTTCGCAATTTTAGCAAGCGTCTCCGGCTGCATACTTTGGAGCGCCGCGCAGAGCTTCAGAGGGTCACAGTTTTCGCAGTCAACAAGGGCCACTGTCTGCTCACTGGCATCCACGAAGCTATAGATATTCCTCTGCGTTTCCTTTCCCTCGCCTCTGACATTGGAATAGCCTGTGAACACTTCTCCGTTTTGCTGATAAAGGCGGCTCAGAAATTTCTCATCGTTATAGAGCAGGTTTCCCTCATCGTCCTTGTTCCAGCGCCAGTTGATGAACATGCGGTATGGATAGCGTTCGAGGTTTTCCATGTAGTACTCGAAAACCTCTTTGGACTTCTTTGTGCTGTTGCCACCGGGGATGATGAAGAGTTGCCTCACAAACTCCCAGTTAATCCAGATAGGAAACAGCGTCTTGCAAGCATCAATGTGCTGCTGTAAGAGGCTATTGATTTTAGGCAAGTACTCTTCCAGCTTCGGATTGGCCTTGATGATTTCGATGCCATCTTTGCGAAGTTGGGTGACCATCCCCTGCGTCTGCGGGATAGTATGCAGATTCTTCAGTTCCATCAGGATGAGCATTGAGAATCGCTTGAAGTTTCGCTCGATTTCAGTACGCAGACCACAGAGGTTACGGATGATGCGGGCATTCTTATTCTCGCTCAACTGTTCATATATATCCTGCGCAAGCCCTGTATACTGGCTCTCCCAGTGGGATTCCGATACACCGATAAGAAATGCCACCTTGGAGACAATTTCGTATTCCTCACCTCGCCGCTCGCGGTACTTTTCACGCTTGGAGAGTTCTTCTACCTCTACAACTGCCGTTTGCTCCATACCTTTTCCCTTCTTTCATTGCACAATCCATTACACCATTAAAGACCAGTGAGGTCCACTTCATAGGTCAATCCTTCCGGAATCTGCTCCTGCTTAAAAAAGATTGCCATGTACCACGGCAGGTACAGGATACCGTTCTCTTCTTCGACATTGCCCTTGCAGAAAACAATTGCTTGTTTTGCTTTCCACTCGTCTACCTTCATTACCTTATTTAATGCAGCGTGCTTCTTGTAGTCATTACCGGATTTGATTTCAACGAGGTCAATTGCCGTGCCTTCCTGCAAGACGAAATCCAACTCACCGTATTTCTTGGTATCGAAGTAATGCAGCGAGAAGCCATTTGCTTTAAACATCTGCGACATAGCGTTTTCCAGAATACTGCCCATATTTACGCTCAAGTCACCTTGCAGAATGCTGAACTGAATGTTGTCCATAGAAAGGGCGCACAACAAGCCCGTGTCCCCCATGAACAATTTGAAGAGGCTGCGTTTTTCATTCAGCTTGAGAGCTGCTCTCGGCTCTTCTACATTATAGCAAGCATTTGCGACACCCGCGTCCGTAAGCCAGTTAAAACTATCCGCGTAACGGTTCATACGCGCAGCCGCTGCCAAGTCCGTGACAGTAAATCTACGATTTTTCTCATTAAGCTGAGCTGGGATAGAGTCAAAGATGGCTCTGATTTTGGGTCGGTCGCTCTCGTTGGCATACTTTGTGATGTCTTGGCGATACAGTTCGATGATTTCATTCTGGGCTTTGATTACTCTCCCAATGTCGTGTGTTTCCACATATGTCTGGACAACTTTTGGCATACCGCCAACAATGATGTATGAATAGAACAGCTTGCTCATCGTGGTATGGATGATATCCGATACCGGGATTCTATCCTGATATGCTCTACGCATCACATCAATCGTTGTCTGCTGCACACCGTTTGCAATGATGAACTCCTCAAAGTCCATCGGGTACATCGTAAAGGGGTCCTCAAAGCCGACCGGCAAAGATGGAACCACCTTGTTTTTCACGCCGAGCAGCGAGCCGGTCTCGATATAATCGAAGCGTCCGTCCTCCACCAAGAACTTAATGGCTGTGCGGGCATTGGGACATTCCTGAATTTCATCCAGCAGAATAAGTGTATCTCCCGGAATCAGAGGCTTTCGCGCCAGTGCTGAGAGGCCCTCGATAATCGTGTTCGCATCGAGGTTTCCATCAAAAACTTTCTGGACATTCGTGTTTCGTATGAAGTTGAACTCAACGAAGCATTTGTACTCATTTTTTCCAAACTCACGCACAACCGTTGTTTTACCAATCTGACGAGCACCTTGGATGCAGAGCGCCGTTCTCTTTTTCTGCTTCTTCCATTCCAGCAGTTTATCGTAAGCCTTTCGATAAAGCATAGTCGGGTCCTCCGTTTACAGTGTATGTCAATATTTTACCACTTTAACGATGTTTTCTCAATAGAGAAATAACAAAATTCCGGCGTTTAAATTTGTGCATTGCGACATTTTTTCGATTTTTAATGCAATCTCTGCAACAAAATTCCAATTTATAATTATGTAATCTGTAACATTTTTCTCTTTATATGAAAAACACCTTTCCTGTCGTTTTATGCCGATGAATAATAAAAAGCGAGGTTTCACACTCGTGGAACTCATCGTAGTGCTGGTCATTTTAGCTGTTCTGGCGGCTTTACAAATTTCCTCGCTAACCGGATATATCGATAAGGCAAGGAAAATTTTGTCTTAACAAATGAAGATAACAAAGCCCCCCGTAGAGCGTTTGTACTCTACAGGGGGTGCTTTTTTGCGCTAAATAATTGATGTGTTAGCTTCGAGCCATACTTCCATAAGCCCGCACACACAAATGCCTCACTACTGGTTATAATTATACCAGCAGTGAGGCGCATTATTTTAATCTTTAATCTTCTTCAACTATTTCATACTCTGGGTCTTCAAAAGCGTCCTCATCATAATCATAGTCACCCGGATTTGACATATGCAGTGTTTCCGCTCCCGTTTTTGCGCAAGAGCATAGATAGAGTGCATACTCCTCAGCGGCCTCCTCTGTGTCAAAAACCTCTTCTTGCTCTTCACCATCCATAATAATCTTATACTTCATCCTTTTTCTCCCTTCAAAATTTATGCTGCTCCTTTTACATAGCCATCCACAATGGTCTGGTTAGGCAGCAGCTCGATTCCTGCAGCTAATGCTTCTGCTGCCTTCTCTACTGAGTGGTGTCGTCCTTCTGGCAAAAGTCTAATATGGCTATTAACTTCAAAGCATTTCCCACAAGAAGTGTACTGCCGTGTAGCTCTTTCGACAGCAGGAACACTTTCATAGATTTCCTCTATGTCAGAATACGGCATCTGTGGAATTTTTGCTTTTGCACACTTTTTCTCAAGAGCAAATAAGAAGTCTTTAAGCGTCTTTTTATTCTTTATTCCAAGTACAAACATTGTACTTGCAACGACGCTGACGCCTCCAATGACAAGCTGCACTTTATGAGCTTCTAACCATGCAACGAACTCTTTTCTCTCCATTGGGCTACCTCCTTCATTTATTGTAAGTTTAGTATAGCAGACTTACAAGAACCCGGCGTTCGCGTTTTGAGAACAAAAACACCACACTGCCAAAAAGCAATGTGGTGAAATTATATTATTCAAACAGAGCTACAGCTTTTCAAGAAAGACCGTGCATATTTATTATCGCATCTTGCGAATGACAGCATCATTTGTATACCAATTGCCAAGTTCATCTCTACAGAATAACCCGTATCAATCATCCCAACGACATACCTAAGTGCTAAATAATAATCAGCCAAATCAGACCACTCTTCATCTGATTTCAGCGCTTTAATAAGCTCATTAAACAATTCATCAAAATTCGATATGAAACCAGCCTTTTTCTCTTTCACTTCGACAGGCTCATTGTGTTTTGTCCTCTTCATCTCCATGTAAGTCAATTTCTTGGATAGTAACTTGTTCTGCATAGCAAATGCCTGATTTATATCAATTATCTGTGACCACCAAATAAAGATGCTCCAGATGATATCTGCCACTACCTCTGGCTTTTCTATCTGTTTCAAGGCGGCCATAAACTCTTGAAAAACATCCACTATTATGCTGCCTCGAAGTGTATCACCTTTGGAAAATGCTGATAAAATGCGCTGGCAATATTTGATACCCTGCTTAAAGTGCTCGTCGCCCATGTATTCCTCATGTGTAAAAAGTGGCAGTATTGCCTCTTGTAGTGCGACAACTTTCTTGGGCGAATCAAGATTAAATGATATTTTCTCCAATCCTGTCAGGTCTGTATGAAGCAACTCATCTATAGTTTTTCCATAATGTTCTGCAATGGCTTTAAGGGTCTCCGGGTCTGGCTTCCTTACACCACTTTCATACCCTTTGATTGTGGATTTTGCAAAACCAATTGTATTTCCAAGCACATCAAGGGTTTCTCCGTGTATTATCCTAAGATGCTTTATATTTCTGCCCAACAAATTATCATCCATATAATTACCTTTCTTTGGTATTCATCTTTACCTACTTCTCCAGCATCTTTACATCACGAAGCAGAGAAAGGCAAAAAGACTTGTTTTCGCCTTTTTCGTAGCGTTTCCCTTCCAATACTCTGCAAATTTTCCATTTTAGCCCATCGAACGCGATGGCAGGTTCCACGGTTCGATAACTTTTGTGTCTGTACCGCGACTCTCAATAGCTACCACCTGCACGATTTCGTCAAAATCAGCGCTTTCATGCTCCATGCAAAGCAGTGCAGCACTCCCCTTTCGGCTCGGCCAGCAGGTCACTTTATTCACATCGCGATAACTGTAGCCGTTGTCGTAGGGTGTGACTTTATCGAGCTTGTCCATTTCTTCAAGAATCCAACGAAGGTTCGGGAGGCAGGAGCCCATCCCGGCATCGTTCAGGATAATGCCCGCGTCAGCATTAAGCGTGAAGTCTCGGTCTTCATCCGTCCGGCCAGCATCGCTGAATGCTTTATATAGGATAGCTTTACCTTGCGGGTCGTTCTGCATAATTCGGAATAGTTTCACATATCTATGCTGGATGACCATAATGTGTGCCTCCTTATGAATGCTATCTGATTATGTTCATATTATAGCTTCTTTTCAATGCAGCGGCAACGGCATTATCAATTTTGTTGCCGAAATGTCCAAATAAATCCGCCCGCCGTGTTGGAATGTCTGACATTTTATGATAAAATAATTATAATTGTATAATTTTAGGCGGAAACCGCTGTACATCCGCTTTATAGGACATCCGAGATGATATAATGGGTGTATCCTGAAAATACACGGAGGACAAACATGAACAAGCAACAGTTAGCTTCTAAGATTTGGGCTTCTGCCAACAAAATGCGCTCCAAAATTGAGGCAAATGAATACAAGGACTACATCTTGGGCTTCATTTTCTATAAATTTCTTTCTGAAAAAGAGGTCAAGCATCTCAAGAAGAACGCATGGACGGATGAATACCTGCCGCAGCTAAACGAGGAAGATACTGATACTGTTGAGAGTGTCCAGAGCAGCATTGGCTACTTCATTTCCTATGATAACTTGTTCTCCACTTGGCTCGCCAAGGGCAGCGATTTCAGCGTGCAGGATGTAAGAGATGCGTTGTCGGCCTTTGACCGCTTAATCAGTGAAAACTATAAGCATGTTTATGCCGGTATCTTTGACACACTCCAGACCGGTCTTTCGAAGCTCGGCGACAGCGCAGCCTCTCAGTCCAAGGCAATCAGTGAGCTCATCCAGCTCATCAAGGATATCCCTATGGACGGCAAGCAGGGCTACGATGTGCTTGGCTTCATTTATGAGTACCTCATCAGTATGTTCGCAGCCAACGCCGGTAAAAAAGCTGGTGAATTCTATACTCCACATGAAGTATCGCAGTTAATGGCCGAGATTGTTGCAAATCATCTCAAAGACCGTGACACAATTAAAGTGTACGACCCCACCAGTGGTTCTGGTTCGCTTCTCATCACCATCGGCAAGAGCGTTTCAAAGTATCTCGGCGGCAAGAACTCTGTAATGTACTATGCTCAGGAGCTTAAACAAAACACTTACAATCTAACCCGTATGAACCTTGTCATGCGAGATATCGACCCTAGTGATATCAAGGTCCGAAATGCAGATACGCTTGAAGATGACTGGCCGTACTTTGAGGATAGTGACCCTGTCGGAACTTACGAGCTAATGCGTGTTGATGCCGTTGTATCGAACCCGCCCTACTCGCAGGTATGGGACTCAGCAAACAAAGAAAATGACCCTCGATACTCAAATTATGGTGTTGCCCCGAAGAGTAAAGCTGATTATGCCTTCTTACTTCATGACCTGTACCATGTTCTCTCCGATGGCATTATGACCATCGTTCTGCCTCACGGTGTATTGTTCCGTGGCGGCGAAGAAGGTAAGATTCGGCAAGCCCTCATTGAGAAGCATCAGATTGATACTATCATTGGTCTCCCCGCCAACATCTTCTTCGGAACTGGTATCCCAACCATTATCATGGTTTTACGCCCGCAGCGAGAGAACACCGATGTCCTTATCATTGATGCCTCTAAAGGCTTTGAAAAGGAAGGCAAGAATAATAAACTCCGTGCATGTGACATCAGGCGTATTGCTGATACAGTTAAAGAGCGCAAGAGTATTGACAAATTCTCTCGCGTAGTGAGCATCGATGAAATTCGAGCCAATGATTATAACTTAAACATCCCTCGCTATGTTGATTCTTCCGAACCCTCTGAGAGTTGGGACATCTATGCCACTATGTTCGGTGGCATTCCCCAGACCGAACTTAATGCCCTCAAGGATTACTGGGAAGCCTTTCCCAGCCTGAAATCCACACTGTTTAACAATCCCGACTCTGCGTACTGCTCTCTGGCGGTTTCTAATGTAAAAGAAGCTGTTTCTGAAAATGTGGATGTCGTATCTTTTAAGCAACGGTATGCTGCTGCTTTTCACGATTTCAAGGATTACCTAGAAAGCCATCTAATCGCAGATATGGAGGGCATCAATATATCAACTGCCGAAGATATCCTTGCACATGACATTTTCTCGCGCTTGAGCGGCATTCCTCTGGTGGACAAATATGATGCCTACCAACTGCTGGATTATGAATGGAGCAAAATTGCGGTTGACATCGAGACCATCCAAGCGGATGGTAAAGAGGCTATCACTGCTGTTGACCCTCACTTGATTATCAAAAAAATCAAGCGCAACGGCAAAGAAGTCGAAGACGAGGTACAAGATGGGTGGGCCGGACGCATTATCCCGTTCGACCTTGTTCAGAGCACTGTTCTCAAAGAGCAAAAAGATGTCATCAAAGAGAAAGAAGCTCGTCTGACTGATATTGCATCTGAATATGGCGAACTCTTCGATTCACTTACAGAAGATGAAAAGCAGTACGAGTTTGCTGGCGAAGATTCCTTTGTAATGGCCGAAGTCAAAAAGGCTGCAAAATCCAAGGGCATTGAACCTGATGCAAAGGAAAAACTGCGCAGGGTCTTAGCCCTCAATGACGAAGAGCGGTCTCTTAAAGCTGCAACCAAAAAAGGGACTGCCGCTCTGGAAGATGCGAGCAAAACTGCAATTGAGTCCCTCTCTGATGAGCAAGCAGAAGACCTCTTGGTTCGCAAATGGATTTCGCCGCTCGTCAGCAATGTCAATCAGTTACCTGAAGATATGCTCAGCACTCTCATTTCCCGCGTCTGTTCGCTTGCCTCCAAATATTCCACCACATTTGAAAATACTGAGACTCAAATTCTTAATGCCGAATCTTCCTTGTGTTCGATGATTGATGATTTGACCGGCAATGATTTCGACATGAGTGGTCTCAAAGAGTTCAAGAAACTGCTCGGAGGGAATTGATATGCCAGACAAAGTTAATAATCCCCAAATTCGCTTTGAGGGTTTTACTGACGCTTGGGAACAGCGGAAGTTATCTGAGTTACTCTATTTATCAAGTGAAAGAAATAATGGGAGCTATACTAGAGATGATGTTTTAGCAGCCTCGTTAGGAACAGAATTACAGAAGAAACACATTTATTTTGGTTTAAGAGCAACGGATGAATCCGTAAAAAATTACAAGGTAGTACTTCCAAACGATGTAATATACACGAAGTCTCCAATTAAAGGATTTCCTAATGGAATTATTAGGACAAGTAAGGGCGAAAACGGCATAGTTCCTACTCTTTATTGTGTTTATCACAGTGTTGATGTAATCAATCCATCAATTATTCAGGCATACTTTGAAAGTAAGGAAAGACTGGATGCATACTTGGTTCCACTTGTAAATATTGGGGCAAGAAATAATGTTAATATAACGGATAAAGAATTTCTGGATGGTTCGCTTTGTATCCCGAAGGATAAAGCTGAACAGGATAAAATAGTCGATGTATTGGAACGGCTCTCTAACCTTATCACCCTTCATCAGCGTAAGTTAGATACTCTAAAATATCTCAAGGAAGCCATGCTCGAAAAAATGTTTGTATGAGCAAAGGAGCCAAATCATGTCGTTCACAAAAGAAAAAGACTTCGAGGACGCTCTCGTTAATATGCTCCACATGGAAGCTGGGTGGAAAGACCCCCTTCTCACCTACCCAACCGAAAAAGACCTTCTGGATAACTGGGCTGGGATTCTCTTCCGCAACAACTGTGGAATTGACCGTCTGAATAACTGCCCGTTGACCGATACCGAAATGCAGCAAATCATGGAGCAGATTCGAAATCTGCGTACTCCATTGAAGCTCAATGGCTTTATCAATGGCAAGAGCGTTGCTATCAAACGCGACAATCCGAATGACAAACTGCATTTCGGCAAAGAGGTCAGTCTCAAAATCTATGACCGACTTGAAATCGCAGCGGGTGAAAGCACCTATCAAATCGTTCGTCAACCCCGCTATAGCGCAAAGACCGACATTGCCAATGACCGGCGCGGCGACTTGGTGCTGCTCATCAATGGTATGCCTGTCATCCATATCGAGCTGAAACGAAGCGGCATTCCAATCAGTCAAGCAACTAACCAGATTGCAAAGTATGCAAAAGAAGGTGTTTTCACCGGTCTTTTCTCCCTTGTGCAGGTTTTCGTTGCGATGACTCCGGAAGAGACTGTTTACTTTGCCAATCCCGGTCCTGATGGGAAATTCAACTCCAACTACTTCTTCCATTGGGCTGATTACAACAATGTCCATATCAATCGCTGGCAGGATATTGCTAGAAGCCTTCTCTCAATTCCTAAGGCACACGAACTGATTGGTTTCTATACCGTGGCTGACGGTGCAGATGGTGTTCTGAAAGTCATGCGTCCCTACCAGATTGCAGCCGCCGAGAAGATTTCTGATGCTGTTTCAAAATATAAATGGGAAGTGCTGTCCGACAAAGTAAACCAGTTGGGTGGCTATGTCTGGCACACTACCGGTTCTGGCAAGACCATGACCAGTTTCAAGTCCGCACAGCTCATTGCGGTATCTAAGACTGCCGACAAGGTTGTTTTCCTGATGGACCGCATCGAGCTCGGCACACAGTCTCTTGAAGAGTATCGCAATTTTGCTGCCGAGAACGAATCAGTACAAGCCACAGAGAACTCTAAGGTTTTAATCGCAAAGCTCAAAAGCAAAGACCCGGCAGACACTCTTATCGTAACTTCTATCCAGAAGATGAGCATTGTTGCCAAGGAGTGTGAAGAAAGAGATAGAGACATCATTCAGAACAAGCGAATCGTCTTCATTATCGATGAGGCCCACCGGTCCACCTTTGGCGATATGCTCACTGCCATTAAAGATGCTTTTATCCGTGCCATCTTCTTCGGCTTTACGGGTACTCCTATCTACGATGAGAATGAGAAGAAGATGAACACGACTGCCTCTGTGTTTGGCAATGAACTTCATCGGTATACCATTGCTGATGGACTGAACGACAAAAATGTTCTTGGCTTCGACCCGTGTATGATAATGGTATATACTGATAGAGATATGCGCCGAGTTGTCGCCCTCGAAAAAGCAAAGGCAACTACCGAGCAAGAGGCAATCGCTGACCCTCAGAAGAGCAAAATATACTATAAGTATATGAATGATGTCCCGATGGCTGGCTACTTGGATGGCGCAGGGGACTACCATAGCGGTATTGAGGACAATTTCCCGAATGCGCAGTATAAGAACGATGTATACACAAAAGAGGTTGTCAACGATGTCGCCAATAACTGGGACAGGCTTACTCATAACAGTATGTTCCACGCCATTTTTGCAACGAGCAGCATTGCTGAGGCAATAAACTACTATCGTTTGTTTAAGGGCACAGCTCCACACCTCAAGGTCGCCGCACTATTCGACCCAAATATTGATAACAATGATGGCTTTGACATCAAAGCTGATGCCTTGAATGAAATTATTCTTGACTACAACGCGCAGTATAACCAGCACTTTTCTATTCCGACTTACGCGTTAATGAAAAAGGATATTTCTGCGAGACTTGCCCACAAGTATCCCTACACTCGCATCGAGCGCGAGCCGGATAAACAGATTAACTTACTTATCGTTGTAGACCAAATGCTGACAGGCTTTGATTCGAAATGGATAAGCACTCTTTTTCTGGATAAGGTCTTACAGTATGAGAACATTATTCAGGCGTTCTCTCGTACCAACAGAATCTTCGGAGATGCTAAACCGTTTGGTTCGATTCGGTACTATCGCCGTCCTCATACGATGCGGCGCAATATCGATGATGCCGTCAAGCTGTATTCTGGAGACAGACCTTATGCTCTGTTTGTTCAAAAACTGCCTGATAACATTCGAGCCATGAATCATGTGTTCGCTGAAATCACTATGCTTTTCAAGTACGCTGGCAAGCCTGATTTTATGAGTCTCCCCGATGACAAACCAGCACGCCGCAAGTTTGCAAAGCTATTCAATAAACTTACAGAACTCTTAGAGGCCGCAAGAGTTCAGAGCTTTACTTGGGAGGACCCATCGAGCAAGGATGAAGCCACCGGCGAAATAGTGACGCTTGATTTTGATGAGCACACCTACTATATTCTCCAGCAGCGCTACAAAGAACTCGGTCGCGGTGGGCGTGGTGAAACTGATGATGGCGAGGCATACGACATCAAGAGCCACATTACTGAGATGGATACTGGGCGAATTGATGCAGATTACATGAACTCTCGGTTCGATAAGTACATGAAAGTCATCAACTTAAAGGGAGCATCAGCTAAAGATATAGAGGATGCTGAGACCGAACTGCATAGGACTTTCGCTACTCTATCACAGGAGGAGCAAAAGTATGCCAACCTCTTCCTGCACGACATCCAGAGCGGCGATGTCAATGTCGAACCGGGCAAAACATTCCGCGACTACATCGTCGAGTACATGGCCGAAGCCAAGAACGACCAAATTCACAGATTCGCTGATACACTCGGAGTTAATGAAAAGCTGCTTCGTGACCTCATGGCATTGCATCCTACACAGAAAAACATCAATAACTTCGGTCGCTACGATGCGATTCGCTCCACTATTGACCTTGCCAAAGCAAAGGTGTACTTTGAGAGAGTTGATGGTGTGTCCTTAATTCCTCCCAAAGTGGCTGCAAAAGCTGATAATCTGCTCCGTAAGTTCATCTTGGATGGCGGCTTTGATATCGAAACAACCAAGAGGTAAATTCAGGTGAGTTAATGGATAATGCCAATTACACGCTCCGAATGAACTATATGAACCGTCAGGACCTCTGCACGGTGATTGATGTGGATTTTAAGCATGAGCGCATCAAGAGTGAGAACCACACAAACAAAATACCTCTTCGAGCTTTCGGTGTGGTAGAGAATCCATCATGGGAAGACTTCCAGATATTCTTGGAAGATAGATGCCTCCCGCACACTCGCGCCTGCTGAAAGAAATTCTCCGCGATATGGGTGTGCCGTTCTATGACCCGCTACTCATCATTGAGAAGACGCAGGGGCGCATAGCCGGAGACAATCAGTGGATAGCACTTATTCCTTTGAAACAATCTGTATAGCAAATAAGAGGGCAGCAACCGTTATGGCCGCTGCCCTCTTCCCTTTAGTATGCTGCCCTGTTCAGGTTTTCCTCATAGTATGGATGTCCTTCGGCTTCCATCTGCATCCACGCCGGAGAGCCAAAATACTTGTACTGGTCCGTAGCCCTCATCGTCCAAATTGGCTGCATAGCGATGCCGTGCTTTTCACAAAGTTCTCTAAGCGTATTCAACTCGTACTGCGTAAAGCAATCACTTTCCGCGTTTTCGTTCTGAGCGAATCCGTCTTGTTCAAGAGCTTTGTTAAGACTGAACTGGCGATATAAGTCTTTCTCGAATCCATCACCCCACGGAACAAACAAGATATGCAGATGAAGCGCTTTACCTTCTTCGTTTCCGTGAATATATACTCCGATGACTTCAAACGATGCGTGAGCCCGAATAAAATTGATGGCATACTCCTTCAAGATTTTTCTTTCAGCCTCATCATCACCATGCGGCGTGTCTTTGATGGTCCCAATTTGAACGGTCATAATCATCGCAATCGTTTTTTTGCTTTTAATTTGCTTTTGCAAATAACTACGCCCGGACTGAGGATTTTCTGGATGTCTCCAAGTGTATTCCCTTGCGGCATTTCCAAAAACACGCTCATATACATCTTCCAACGATACATCGATAGGGACTTCGTCACCGCATGGAATCATTCCGGCTGCTTTACTCCTAATTTTGTCAATCGTTTCCGTATAAGTCGTTGTCCATTTCATGTAGACTATTTTGCTGTTCGGCGTTGTAGGTTTACTATCGACTTCTTTTTTTGGTGCAAGAATTGCTCTATACTTTTCGATGTATTCTTGGCTTCCGTAACCATAAATCAGTTCCGGCCACTCAATCTTCACTTTGTATTTTTTGCCGACCGCTTCAAGCGCTCTTCTTTCTGCGTATCCCCAATCAAACTTCATTTCAGAGTCAGGGACCTTCTCTTGCTGTGCTCTATATGCTTTTAGTGCGCCAACCAATGAAAACTGGCGAGACATTCCTGCTGTATAGCCGTCAGCCCAAGGAACATAGATGATGTGCAGATGGACTGGCTTGTTTTTCTCGTCGCCGTGAATAAAAGCGCCAATCACTTCGATTTGCTTATTTCTCTTGACGAAGTCCGCAAGATAGCTCTTTAGAATCTCTCTCTCAACGCACTGCCCTTTATGGTTCGCATCACTGCTATTACCTACGCATACTGTCATGTCATAGGCGATATTCTTTGATTTTGCTTTTTCTTGCCGCTCAAGGTACGCCGTGCCGCTCATCTTCTTACCTTCATATTTGGCGCTATATTTCCTTGCAGCATCGCCGAAGATTTCTTCGTAGGCCACCGCGATAGGCTTATCCATAAGCGTTTCGTTGTTACCATTAAGAGCAGGCTCAACATCACGCAGTTGCCTTGCGTCTGTATCGGGAGCACGGCGAAGTTCCTTGAAGTAGTCCTGCGTCTGGATACCCTTGTCGCTTACATAGGCATACTCTTGCGTGGTATATTCGTTCGTTTCCTTACCATTGCTCATAAAATTTTCCCTCCAAAAAAGGCTTCCAAAGTGGTTGCTCTGGAAGCCATGCAATAACTTACTTCTTACTTACCAAACAAACTTGCAAGAAAACTCACACCAGTCGGCTTCACATCGGTCTTGATGACAACCTTCGGCGCGGTGCTGCTTGCATCTGTCGGTGCTGGAGTCTTTTCTTCAGTCTTGGTCTCTGTCTTGCTCTCCACCTTGGTCTGCTCAGGCTCGCTCGGTTTTTCTGTTGGCTTGGGAGCCTCGGTCGGGACCGAAGTAGGTGCAATTTCTTCTTTCATCGTATACACGATTTCGATGGTGGTTTGCCCGTCCTCAACGGTTGCGTCTTTCACCGTGGCATCATAGCCGTCAACGCGGGATACCTTTGCAGTGTAGGCAGCATCCTTCTTCACACCCAACACCGTCATCGTCCAATTTTTATCCTTGGTGATGGGCTGAGGCTCGGAGTGGATTGACTTACCGTCCTGCTGAATATCAATCTTGATGCTGTCAGGGCGCTTACCCGCAGCGTTATCTTTGTCATCCCATACGACCTTAGCAACGAGGTTCGTGCTTTCCGGTGCTGGTTTTAAATTATGCTCTGCTTTGATTGTCATCACACCGTCAGAGATATCGTCTGCGGTGATAGTCGTCAAATACCCTGTCGGACTTGTTACCTCTGCTGTATAAGTTCCCAGTTTCGGAAGCTTATCTGTTGTGTAACTCCAATTATTGCTTTCCCTTACCGTGACCGGCTCATCAAAGCAGTTGATGCCGTTACGCTTCAGCATGACTTTTAGATAAGCAGGCCGACGATGCGTAGCATCATCATTGTCGTTCCAGATATTGTCGAGTCTGATTTTGATGGTCTGCAGCGTACTGTCTTCGTTTAGTTCGTGGGTGGCCGTAACTTTGATATTACCGTTCTCGTCAATACTGTCGATTTTCACCTCTGTGGTATACCCTTCGGGGGTCGTTACTTCGATACTGTAGTCGCCAACTACAGGAACATTTGCGAATTCAACGACCCAGCCCTTGTCAGCACAGGCTTCAACTTCTGCATACTTCTTATTGTTACGCATCAGGCGAGTACGCAGCCTATTTGGGCGCATATTATAGAGGTCAGATTCGTCGTTCCAGACATTGTTCAGTTTCACCGCGATGTTGCGGCGTTCAAATTTACTCTTGTCGAGCGTGTGGGTGATGGTGAATTTCATGTTTCCATTTTCGTCCACACTGGTTTTTGTAAGTTCAGAGACATAATTTTCTACACTGTCAATCTCCGAGACGGTGTATGTTTTATCGCTCTTCCCTACCGTTACACTTGCCCAGTTATCATTAGTAGCTGTGGCGGGTGTTGCACTATCTCCATCAAACACATTGACTTCAACGGTGTCGGGGCGCATCTGATAGTCGTTATCATCGTCATCCCAGATATGCTCAACCGTTACCGTGATGTTTTTGGCAGGAATCGGAGTCGGCGTCGGAGGCACTGTGGGTTCCGGAGTCGGCTCTGGCATAGGTGTCGGCGTTTCGGTTGGTTTGTGAGCTGTGCAGGTGCGTGTGACCGTTACATCCATGTTACCATCATCGTCGGCATCGCTCGTGACGATATCTGTATAGTTCTCGACCTCTACGGGTTTTACCGTATAATCCTCATCGGGCAGGTCCGCAGCAACAGCTCGCCATGCATTTTCCTCATTCATTTCGAGGATTCGAACCGGAAATTCCCTGACATCGTAGACTGTTGCGATAGAGGTTTCGGGGCGATATTCGCCATTATAATCAGCATCGTCCCAGACTGTAGCAACCGCAACATCAATCGTCTTGGGTTCTGGTGTTTCGGTAGGCGCAGGTGTCGGAGCGGGAGTTTCAGTCGGAACGGGAGTAGGCTTCTCAGTGGGAGCCGGAGTCTCGGTAGGTTTTGGTTCTTCCGTGGGTTTGGGTTCCTCTGTAGGCTTAGGAGTCGGTGCGGGTTTATCATCAGACTTAATAAAAGAACCGGAGTAACCCCACTTGTGACCCTCTGCCTGAGAGGTCAGACTCTTTGCAACAATACAACCATTGTAGTTACCGCTGCCCAGCGTCACATCTGCGTTCGGCGCGAGGATATGACCGAAGAGAGATGTACTGCCGATATGCAACTTGGTGGCATTCGGGAAAACCCAGAGGATGTTTGTACCACCATCGTTATTTTCCGATGCGTGGAGGTCGTTACAGGTGATGCCCGGAATATTGATATCCGTACCGTAGTCGATGACCACAATATCTTTCTGACCAGAGGCAACGGTCAGCATCGGATAACCGACAGAGTTGAAGTCGATGGTGTAATAGTCGCTGCCACCGTTGCCCTTAATCTGACCATATTCAACAGCTTTGAGTTCAATCCCATGCTGTATCAAAGCAGTCTCGCTAAAATTGCTCTGGACAGCGGCATTGATGGCATCAAAGGCCGCATCCATATCGAGGTAGTTATCGTTCAGACGGAACGGGCCATCCTTCATGCCACTGGTGTAGGTGATATCCTTACCCTTGTTTACGGAACCAAGGTACATAAAAACATCGTCATTATCGGGATGGTAGGCATCGCCGCCGTAGTTGGTGACTTCACCGGCGACATAAGAGCTAACCTTGTGCTTTGCACCAGTCTTACCAATCATATTGCCGGACAGGTTCAGGTTGCCGCCGATAGCAACCTCGCCAACGGTATGGATTGTGGTGACATCATTCTGGATGAAGAGATTGAAGTTATTGAGGATGTAATAAAGGTCATAGGACCCTCCATCCTCGGTGTAGGTCTTATTTGAGGTTTCCGTCACCGTGCTGCTTGCGGCGTATGCGGTAACGGGGTTCACGCAGCCAAACACCATTGCAAGTGTTGTGAAGACTGCGAGTAGACGCTGTTTCCATTCTCCTTTGTTCATTTGTGCTTCTCCTTTGCGCGTATCAGCCGATGAAGAGCCTTGCCTCAGCCGGAGCTATTGCTCTGACCCACATGGCTCTTCGTATACCACTTGTCCACAGCTTTCAGCCGGTCGAGCTGACCGTTGCCTGTCATCCACCACGAAGAGGCAAGCTGCTCGGATGACAACCCGCCAAAGCGGGCAATATTTCTTATTCTGCGTTTTCCAGCTTGTCTGCTTCCTTGTAAATTGAATCTTCGAGGTCTCGTGCCGAGCTGCTATATTCTACCGGGATTTTCTCGCCTTCATAGGAAACCGTGAGACTGCCATACCGGTCAATTTTTGCGTGGAAGGTAGGCTCGTTCGCGTTTACCGAGACATCACACTCGTATGTCCCATTCTCGCAAACAAGATTGTCAATATTCCACTCGATGAAACCATCAAATTCCCGCCAACAGTCATAGACATCCCAGCGCCCCGCAGGATAGGCACGACTTGCTTCCTGAACGGCGCATAATATAGCGCTTACGAATTCCCTACTATTCTCGCAGATTTCTTTGACCGCCGGTGTCCTCTCTGCATCGTTCATTTCAAGCTCTTCTATCTGCTCGTTGAAGCAGGTTTGACGGCTTGTAATCGTTCCGAAGCAATCACCGCACTCGAACTCGACGATGCCGCCGCAATAATCGCCCGAATCACAGTCAGTGACTTTTGCGTAGACACTCACTGTCTCGCCGAGCAGGTTCACCGTGCATCTTGCCCGTTCGAAAGATGCCGTATCCCCTGCTTCCAGAATCTTATTCATCGTTCCTTCAAGCAGGTCATCGACCTTGATATCCATTTTCTCCATTGTGAATTTCTCCTTTATTATTTATGGCTCTTGCCGTACTTGCTGTTTTAGACTTTGCTATTTGCATCTCTGGTGTTCAGGTGAAACGCGAGGTACTCGACTGCCCCACTGAGTCCACCACTCAGGTGGTGCTTCTCTGCATAGGCGAAGATATTCGCTACTGCTTCGTCCGTGAGGTAGACACCGCGCAGCTTACGCTCCTCTTTCTTTTCTTCTTTTTTTGCATTTTTCATAAGAAAACTCCTCTCAATAGTCGTGCTGGTTCTTGTACCAGAGGTATCCAATCACGGCGGCAGAAATACATACGACCGTGCAAATCGCGATTGCAATAACCATTCCGATGTTGATACCCTTTGCGGGTTCTTCAACCTGCTCTGGAGCTGGCGTAGGCTCAACCGTGGGTTCGGGCGTAGCTTCGACTTCCTCGCTGCTATCCCCGTTGATTTGCTCTGCTTCCTGCACGATGGAGTTATTGTCTCTGCTCGGCGTGACCATCTTGGCTTCCGGGTGGTCGCTGTCGTATACAGTTAGATGGAAACCTTCTGTATCGTTCGTTGTAATTGTCTCTTGCTCGCTCTGAAGCACGAAGCGCTTATCGCCTTCTGCCAGCACTCGCGTACCAACGACTTTATATCTACCTTGCGCAACATCAGATGCGTAGGCCGAGTAGTTGTTGCTGTCATACAGGTCCAGCTCCTTGACTGCACCAGTAAACAGGTTTTCTACATAGACGACCACTGTATCACCGAAAGTCTCTGGAACTGTCAGATAGCAACCAATCTGCCCCGTTGCGTTCGTATCGAACCCATCTTCGGTTTCGATTGTGCTTTCTGCTTCGTAGTAGCGCTTCTTGTCTGTAATCTGTTCATAGAAGCTCTCTCCGCTCACATCCAGATACACAACTTTGCAGGAGCCGGGTGTCACATCGATTGTATACATATCATCGCTTTGTGCTTCCACCGGATAATCCATTGCCGGGTCATTCGTTACGAAATAAGAGCAGAAGTAGCTATGAGGTTCCAGCTCTACCGAATCCACAAAGCTATTCATACCATTGAGCTTTACTGCTGCCAGCGTTTCGTCTGCGGGACCGTATGCGATGGTTGCTCGTACAGTGCGGTTCAACGCGTCTTCCGGCATCGATGCAACGCAAAAGACGATGACACCGTTGTTCGGGTTTTCAGGCTCCACCGTAAGGTCAGAATCCATCATTTGGTTTGTCCAAGTTCCATCTGCCGGTGTTTGCTCGGTATCTGATGCAGGTGCTTCATCGATGTAGGTTTCATCCGAATCGACCTCATCTGCGTATGCCGTTGTTGCGAGCGGCGCTGCTACGGCAAGAACCATGAACATTGCAACGATAACTGCCATCACTCTCGTGGTAATTTTCTTTTTCATGTCTGTTCTTCCCTTCTGCATTATGTCGTCATTGTTATAGCGTTACTTGTTCTCTGCGTGAAATACAGCCCTTATGGGCTTAGATTCTACCTTTCTTTACAAGTCTATTATACCGCATTAGTAACCGTATGTCAATAGTATTGCAATAAAATATTTCAATGTTGTTATCTATATATTAACTACCGTCAAAAGAACTCGCTTTGTAAAAAAGAAGAAGGGTGTCGCGAATCACGACACCCTTTTGGTTTGTTTTGATGTTCAGTTAAAATCCAGTGTAGCGGTAATAGCGGCAATTGCTCATGCCCGCCTGTGCATTGGTCCAAGTATTGGTAAGACTGCCCTTACCGCCGACACATTCGGCCCAGAGCAGCTTACCTCCAGATGTGCCGACCAGCATACGGACATGCCCCATGCCAACTCCACCGCCAGCAGTCATTACTTGAAGGTCACCCGGCTGCATCTCGCTCGCAAAAATCTGTACCAAGTCTCCTGCGCCTGCATAGTCGTAAGTATTGACGGCATCAAAGCTCAGCCCTGCCATCCAGTAGCAGTAGCGAACAAAGCCAGAACAGTCATAGCTACCCTTTACTTTGACATTGCCGGGACCACCAACAGGTTTTGAGCCGAGGCTGTAAGAGAACTGACCGGAAGATTTGATTGCTACCTCGATTACTTTCTGACGGGCATCTGTGATGTTGCCAAAATCCATGTTCGCAATCAGGTCTTCATATTCTTCCTCGGTCATCTTAGAGCCGAAGGAACGGCACTTGATACCCTTAGTGACTCCGTAGAGTTCCTCCCAGTCCTGCGCATAGAGCATCTTTGCCCATGCCACATTACCGTCACTGTCTTCACCATTCTCATACCAATAGGTAAAGCCCTCATCCCCTGCAGGGAGCGTGACCGTTGCGGTGAATCGAGCGGCTGTGCCTCCGGCGTAAGGCATCATCCACTGGTTCAGTTTTTGGACCGTTCTCGTAAGTTGTCCATCGTTGATTTCTTGTGCAAGCGGTTCAAGCGTACCGGTTCCGCCCTTCACGCCATCCTCATCTTCGGGGATTTCTGCATTTTCTGGGTCATCAGGTTTCAAACACGGTTCTGCATAGCGGTCATAGCCTGTCAAATAGACCGTGCAGTTGAGGTCGTAGTGCCCATGCAGACTGTCGTTCAGTTCACCGGGACACCACGGGATTGCCGTCGTCGAATCTCCATCGCCGCCGAAAGTCACCGTATAAGTGTCACGGCGTTCATTTTCGTCATCGAGGTGCGTTACCACGGTGAAAGAGCCGGTCAGCTCTCCGGGCTCATAGAACCAGTCATCAACTTCTCCTTTATAGATGTTCAGAGTCGAAGCATCGAATACCAGATTCCCATGTACGGACGCAGCATCAATCTCTGCACCGTCTGTCACTATCGTATAATCATCCGGCAGTTTCGTAAGCTCCGATTGTTTTGCACCATCAGGGAGCTTGTTGGGGAAGTAGACATACACATCATGTGTACCATCTTCTTCGACAGTCTCTTCCGTTATCGTGTTATTTGGACCATGCTCATTCGCCCACTGCCACTGGCCCCACCAGTCGTAATAGCCGCAATCACGGTTTCCAACCGAACAGTGGTGGTTGCTGACATTGAGCTTATAGTCTTTGATTTCGACCTTCTGACCATTATCACGATAGCCCAATACGCAGCCACCCTTAATCAGGCAAGAATACGGATGAGATTCTTGTGCGGTGACATCCAGCGCATAGCCTGAAAGGTCACGGCAAAAGGTGAAGAACGCCTTATCATCGGAGGAGAACATATTGACGATTTCATTGCTGCTCGGCCAATCCTGCTGATAGTAGACTGCCGCCAGACTGATGATTTCAGCCGTATTGTTACTAACGCCATCAGCATACTCCCATGTGACACCACTCAGCATATTATCGCTGGTTTTGCCATCGAGAGTAGTGTAGCCATAGGGATGCCCGAACGGGTCCGTTTCGCCTTTGAAAGCATCGTAAATCGAATCTAAAACGACCTCATCGCGATTGGTATTGATTTTGTCTACGACACGCTGGATGTCGGCATCGTCGTCAGTTGCAAAAGTCGAGAACAAAATCAGGATAAGGATAATTACGACTGCTACAGCCGCAATAATAAGTAAGGCAACACCACCTGCACCGAGAGTGGCTATACCTCCAATGCCTGACGCAACTGCACCGGCTGCTTTTCCAACTGTCGCAGCAGCAGCTTTAACTCCTGCTGCAACACGGGTCGCAGCTTCCGAAATCCTTGTTCCGACCTTGCGAGTCACTTCTACTGTCTTCTTGGCATCCTTTGCCTTCTTTGCAATCGCCTCTTTGGAATCAACCAAACGAGGATTGCGTTTCTTGGGTTTCGGTTTAGGTTTGTAGCGGTCTAAGAGCATACTGTTGATTTGGTTATCAACATAGCTGCGTCCGACATTTTGGCCTATAACCTTCTGAGCAGACTGCTTTGCAATCTCAATCGCTTTTCTGCCCGCATCCGCAGTTTCACCGGCAACGAACTTTGTGGCGCGAGCCGTATTCTTTGCGATAAAGACTGCATCTTTGGTTTTGCGAACCATTGACAGGCCACCGGCAATCGCGTGGAAGCCGTCCACATCGGTTTCGTTCAGCTTCTCGATGAGCTTGTTCGTCATTACACGGCGAACCATCTTCATGCCCATCTTGCGATAATGGTTATTGCGCTTTCCCTTCATGACCAGTTGCCGGTCTTTCAGCAAGTCCCGTGCTTTGAGGTTTGCTGCCAAGCTTTCCTTGATATTCAGGACAGCTTCTGCAGACTGTTCGCCGGTCAACAGTTCACTGAGACGAGCATTGTCCTTGTTGAGAGCTTCAATCAGTTTATTGAGTTTCTTGATGTCCAGCTCGTGGATATTCTTCGCTCCGACCTTATCAAGCAATTCACGCTTTACCTGACCTCTCAGTGCTGCCGCATTGCGTTCAAGCCATGTTCCGGTCTCCAAGGTCTTCATCATGTTCGCTCTCAGGTCGTTGAGCTGCTTGCGGGTTTCCTGAGAAATATCCATGCGTACAAGCATACGGTCTACATCATCGACACTGCGTAGAGCAATACCCGCGTTGCCGCTGACCCGAAGACTGCGATTGATGCTGCCAATCAGTTGGTTGCGTTCCTGCCGCAGTTGCTTGAATACATCAAGGTTCTCTTTGTCGAACTTTTTGAGTTCTTTCTCATTTTTGAACTGACCATGGGTTGCTTTTGCAATCATCTGGTTGCCGTCTTTGTGCATCATATAGAATGCACTTCTTACAGCATAACTCGTACCCTCGGTAGTCTTCCGAATCACATCATATCCGTTGGCTCGTTCACCATCAATAACGGCAGCCATGACCACAGCAGCGGCGATACCTGCAACACGCTTGGATGCGCTTACGGCAGTGCTGCCATAGCGAGCTTTGTAGAAATCGAACTTCGTCGTGTTTGCTTTAGTCGCTGCGTCATGTGCGGCATTTTCAATTCCGGTCTGACCTCCAAGAAGTGCGTTGACTTCTTTCTTCTCCGTCAGTTCGCGCTTTGAATCTTCCTTGGAGTTGAGGTGGGATTCCGTATACCGATGGTTGGTAATGCCACCAAGTTCAGTGGATGCAGGAGCAGCCTTTCTCATTTGCTCTGCCTGAGATACAGTTCGTCTTGCCATGTCACCACTGATGCAGACACCACCACTCTGAGAATCGGGATGGGTCAGGACATCGCGCCGAGCATACACGAAGTTCTCAGGCTTGATTGCCACTTCGAATGAAGATGCAGCACTTTTCTCTTCGGTAAGCGGCAGTCGAGTTTCTTCCCTCGGTCTGGTGGTCTCGACAGTCGGTTTTGATTGAGGATTCACACGAATCACAGGATTATCTGCCACCCCTGTCCCCTGTCGGCCCGCAACATCGGACTGGATTGCAACACCGGTCAAAGTGTAACTAGCTCTCGCATAACCGGCATCCAGAACGCGGTTCTCACGCTCATCACGAGTGTAGAGATTCGGTCTGGGGTTCATCCCTCCATCATCAGCGTACTTGCGCTCTTCACTCCGTATCCCGCTGGGTGTATAGGTGTATTCCGTATGCATATCCAGTGAAGAAGTCGGACGAGACGGATAAGTCACCTCTGTCACGCCGGGTGTCACCCTGCGCGGTATCTGCTGCTCATATCCTGCACTCTGACTACTGCTTGTCCCGTCGGTCTGATAAGAGTCTTCGGGTGTAGGATTCACTGCCGATGACTCGCTGGTAGGGTTTTGCAGACGGTCCTTCAAATAACTCTCTGTATTATCTGCACCCTCATGGAAGTCAAGGTGCGAAGTCTTCATCACTTTGCCGAGGCTCGCCTCTTCACGGGCCTTTATGCGCTCGGCATTTTTCAGGAATTCTTCATGGCGCTCGCGTTCACGCTGACGAATTTCAGCTTCACGCTGCTCGGTTTCTTCACGGCGGCGCTGTTCCAGTTCCTTGGTGCGACTCTTTTCGTAGTCTTCGTTTACATTATAGGTGTAGCCGCTGCCGCTTTCTGTAGTGCGGCTGACTTCATCATAAGAAACAGGCGTAGTCGGAGTGACGGTAGTGGCTGAACTCAGCGGAGCTGTTACGCTCTGAGGATACGCGCTTTCCTGATATGCCTGTTCTGAGCCCTTGAAAGAATCAGAACCATGGTCTTTGTTGCTGTAATCGTATTTTTGTGATTTATCACTTTGAAGCTGCTCGGCTTGGCGCTGAGCTTCCTCAATCATCTTTCTGCGATACTCATAATTTTGGCGTTCAGTCTCACGCTGGCGCTTAGCTTCTTTTTCACGCTGCTTGCGGCGCTTTTTTGCTTTTTCTTTCTTGACCGCCTCTTTATCTGCTGCCTCTTGGGCCGCTGTAATGGCTTCCCAGTCATCTTCGAAGAGGTTGTCGTAGATACCACCATCCCTCTCTTGCTCCAGCAGAAAGTCATCGGGTTTTTCAACAGGCTCTTCGGTCTCCTCTTCCCTGTCGGAAATGTCACGCTCAATTTCGGATTCATCGTCTTTTTCAGGTTCTTCATCCATTTCAGGCTCTGCCTCGGCTTCGTTTTCCTCTACGCTTGCTTCCCCCTGAGCTTTGTCCTCTGCCAGTACAGCAGCCAGTTCATCATCAACGGAGAGTTCCTCTGCGGGCTCACTCCCCTGCCCTTTCTTCATATCTTCGATATCGGCCATCAGTTATCTCTCCTCTCTGTTGGTCTTTTCCGTTCTCTCTTCAAACTCTTTCAGATGCTCGACCTCGCCCTGCATCATATCGTCAAACAGCGCATCGAAATCATCACTGCCAAGTTCATTAACTTTGCTGTACTGTTCGATTTGCTTTTCTTCCTCAGCTTTTGCCTTTGCCCTGATTTCTGCGAGCTTCTCAGGTGTGTATTGGGGACCATGCACAAACAAGTCGTTCTGACTCAATGCCAAACTTGTCTTGATGCGCCTAACCCTTGAAATTTCCTTGCCAATGTCTTTGCGCTGGTCTTGGAGCTCATTCAGCTCTGCCTTGGTTTTATCGACATTTGCGAGTACCAAATTGATGTTTTCAATTGACACGACACGCTTGTGCTGCGTGGGGTCATATACCATAATCGGTGTTGTGGCCCTCTGACCGGAGAAACGATTGAACACAGCCATCGCTGCATTGTAGGTCTTCACTTCCTCGGCATGGGCTTCTTTGAACTCTTCCTTTTTTTCTTTCGGCAGTGCATCGAGCTGGGCAATGATGTCCTTGGTTGCCTTCCACTGGATGATAGCGGTATGTAGATTGTCTATCCGATTCAGGTATGCTTTCTTTTTTCGGATGTTGGTGGAGACGACAGTGAGCTTATTGCTAAGGTCCTGCATTTTTTGCTCAATGTCAGTAACCTCTTTGATGCCCAGCTTAGATGATTCGGTTGCCCCTTCCATCATCCGCTGCATTTTCCAGTCGCGTGGTGCATAAATCGGTGAGTACGGAAACTTCTGTAAGCCGGTTGCATCTTCAAAAAGGTTCTTATCGACTTGAATGATTTTGACCGCGACAAGAAAGAGCATCTGGACATTACTTCTGCGGTTGCCGTTTTCATCAAAACGAGGAACTTTGTACGCTTTATCCTCTGGTCGCATCCGGGTACTTCTCCCCTGTTGCGCTGCCAACTTCTCTGCTTCACGCCAGCGTTCCCGTTCGACAGCATCATATTGCTTGTGGTCACTCTGCTTGTTCTTTTCCGCAGCCGCCTTTTCCTCAGCACGGCGTTTCTCGTACTTTTTCTTTTCTTCCGGGTCCCATTGGGCTTTCAGGTAATCTCTTGTATAGGATTCACCAAGAGTCCTGTCTCGAACTGGGCGTTTGCTGTATGGAGACTCATATTTGACATAGCCATCATGTTCTTCGATTTTGTAACCGTTCGTGATGAGAGCATTTTTGAAATCGTCCCAGTTGTCGAATATGTCGCTCATCTTCTCGATGTCATCCTTGACTTTTTGTTTCCAGCTTTGCCCCTTTTGCTTGGCGCTCAGTTCGCCGATTCCAATAGAGGCATTCTCTTTTTCATCGTTGCTGATGATTGGCTCGATACCATACTTCAGACCGATTTCATCACTCAGTTGCTGAATCTTTTGGTACTCCGCAACTGACCGATGATATTTGTGTCCGTAAGGGTCGATTGGATAGGCATTACAGATAATGTGATTATGCAACACATGTGAGCCTTCGATGTGACTGGCGACCACACACTGATATCCGCCATCTCCTATTTTTTCCGCGAGTTCCATTCCAATCTGATGAACTAGCACCGGGTCGGTCACGCTTGGGTCAAACGATTGTATGAAGTGGAAGGCGATTGTTGGCGTACCTGTGGTGTTTCTTTCTCGTCCACCGTGGGCTTCGAGATACTTCTTCTTTGTCTCTTCGAACTGATAGGTAGCGAACTGCGGGTCACATTGCCAGCCTTCAACGAAGCGATATTCTTTGCTTACTTTGCTTGTGGTTTTCTTCGAATTGGCGATATACGACATGGCTCTTTGAAGGTCGTCCTTGCTTCCCTTGCCTCCGATGAAGGTCGTTTTCTTTTCGTTTTTGATGTAGTCCAAGCTCTTATCTACTGTTCGCTTGATACTGTGGATTCTGGTATAAGCCATTTGTTTCACCTCTCTTTCTTTGCTGCATTATGTTTGCATTGTCATTCTGTTATTTATTGCGCATAAAAGAGTATCTCCCCTTCTCAGGGAGCTTCCTTCTTGGCTTTCTGCTCTGACTGTTTCCACTCGCGAACCAGTCGACGGGCAGTCTTCGTAACTTGATTTCGCTGCGTGTCGTATTTTTGCACGAGGCTCAGATATTGCTCGTTCATCTGCTGATTCATCTCCAACAGACGCTGGATGTCTCGTTCGGTAACGCTTCCTGTCAGAACCAAGCCGTCTGTAAGACCTTCTAGTGACCGTTTCACATCACTGAGGATGTTGAGGATGTCATTGAGGTCATCGGTCTGGTATGTGATGGTGGGAATTGCAGGCTGGTTCTCAATACAATGGATAATGTATTGCGTTTTAGGCATCCCCATCTCCATTGCTTTTTTCTCAACTTTGTCGCTTATATTTGGCTCCAGCATTAAGTTGAAGTGTGTTTTCCCCTCTGCTTTTGGCTTTTCCACTATTATTCACCTCCTCTCACAGCTCAGGAACCACTTTTACATAATAAATCTGACGCTGCGGATAGCCTACCTGACTATCTGCGTAAAACCATTTCTGACCATTGACTCCATCAATTCTGCTGCAAGTGTTCTTATGCGTATGGCCGGAGAAATAAATCACAGGCACAGAAACAGGCTCTTTTTCGATGTCGCCGTTATGCCAATCACGCCAAGGATTGTGAGTGAGCACTATCAGGCTCTTGCCCTCGCTTTCGCATTTTTTCACGGTCTCTTTGTAGAGCTTATCGAAGATGTTACTCTGGATTTGGTCCTGCCGTCTGGTAGTGAGCACTCGAAGATACATCCCATTGCAAGCATTAAAATAGTCATTACGCCCAGAAAAGCCGATACTCCCAAGAATAAGAGTGTTCTTGCCCGGAAGTTCGTAGGTGTCGTTCTGGAGGAAGACAACGCCGTACTCTTCGAATACTTTACGCCAAGCCACAATGATAGCTTTCAGATTCGGCTTGATTTTTTCATCTTCATCAGTCCACTGCTGGTCAGCGGTCCACAGTTCATGGTTTCCGAGAGTTACGATGATGTGGTCCGGTTTCCAGAGTTGAGTCAGTCTTCCGTAGAGGAGCTTTCCGATGTGAGTGCTCTCGCAGGTGTCGCCCATGATAAAAAGATAGTCCTCTTCGTTGTGAGGCATCGTAGATGCAAAGACTTCATCCACAATGGCAGCGACGATTTTTCTAAACTCTTCTTCCGGCATGGCCTCTGGCAGTTCTTCGAAGCGGATTTTGTGTTCAATGTGGATATCGGAAATGTAAAAGAGCATTGCCATCGTTCCTTTCATAGTGGTTTTGAGGAAAAGCCGCCGTGCTTTGGGCGAGCGTAGCGAGCAGGGGTTCCCGCCCGTAGGGTGGGACATTTTGAGTCGTGAGGGCCCGCAGGACCCGAACGGCTCATCAGGGGTCAGGGGGCGGAGCCCTCTGCAAGCAGTGAGCAATGTCATTGCTCGCGTTGCTTGTTCCGTTTCTATTATACTCGAAATTGGTGCAATATGTCAACATTGTCACATCGTTATTTATTTCATGCAGAACCACACCCTCTCCCCCTCCCTCAGATTTCGAGATATAATAGACTCGCCTTAGAGAAGGCTTCGATTCCACCTCATTCCAATATTTCGTTCATTCTCCCCTACCCTGCCGTAAGCACTTTGCTTTGAGTTAGACTAAGGAGCCGATTTGAGTCTCACACTCTTCTTGTGGTCGAATCACCGATGTGCAGCGTGTTCGCTCCTCTTCCAAGATTTAGCCCGTGGAACTCTTCCACAGGTATTTTCTTTCTTATGTTCATAAAATGCGTATATGGATGCTAAAATTCGTTTGTGGCTACTTAGTGGCTCTTATGGTAGCTTAACAGCGTGTATGGTTACTTGACGCCGTTTATGGCAGCTTAACTCCCCTAATGGTCGTTTAACGCCCTCTATGGTCACTTAATCTCTTTTATGGCTACTAAACGCCTTTACTGGTGGCTTAACTGCTCTAATGGTAGCTTAATGCTTGTAATGAACATTGTTCCAGCGTAATGTTCATTAGCGGCTGTAATGTATATTACAGAATCATTATAAGAAAGCCGCCGTTTCGTCTGTCAAATAGCGTTACGGCATTGTATCGAAACATCTTGACATTCTTCGGAATCGTGGTGTAACATATTGGTATAGCGAGGCGGCAGTTGCTGCCTTGACTTTTTGTATAGAGAGTGAGTGATTCTATTGTGAATTCAAATCTAAATTCAGATACGCGTGTCCTTCGTCAGGACCAGCGTTCTCTGAGCCAGATTCAGTATCGGGAGTACAACTTTCCCGACAACATCGGCTTGACGAGAGCTGACATCAACCGTCCCATCAAAGCCATTCTCCGAGAAAAGGTTTATACCAAAACTGGCTGCATCTCCTGTTACTTTGAAATAACCGATGAGAAACTCAGACACAAGAAAGTCATTCTCACGGTGAGGCCCGAACGCAAATACAAATCCCTCCGCTCAACGGTAGACATGCGTACCGTTCCACTGGACACACCAATGACCATTTCCATTGGACAAGGCTCCAAGTACCTCGTTTGGCTTCTGGCGAGCATTGACAATCCAAGCAAACAATAAATACAGTAAACCGAATTAAGGAGGACCTCTGATGCACCCGATGCAAAAGAGAAACCCGTAAGCGTAGTTGTGCAGCTACACTTACGGGTATTTTTTATGTTTTTTCAAATTGAAAAAATCGAAGGTCTCCATTCAAGCAGTTTGCAAGCGCTGATACCTCCGATACCTCGCGGGAAGCGCATAGACATATCTCGGCTTCCGCACTCCATGTCATTGCAGTGAGCGCAATCGCAAGGTGCGAGCTCCCCTACTCGGTAGAATAGTTCCTTGGCTGTTGCTCTCTCGATGTCTTTTCCCTGATGACTATCGAGAAACTCTCTAACCATACGAGGACAGTAGTCGAAAGACGAATAGATAGCGCACTCATTCGTATCCACGCGAGCTTCGGAATTAAGGAAGGACCTAAAATACACTTCTCCAATCGGTGCAATTCGCATGTCTGGACTCCACACGATTCGTTCGCCGGTATGCTTTCCACCAATTACAAGCTCGTGATTGAGATAGCTGCTCCTCTTCAGAATATCACCAAAAGTATCCATCGATATATCCTCCGCCACTGATTCACATACTGCTTCAAATATTTATTCTGCTCACATTCGTCATATATCGAGATACGATTTGTATTGCACTTCATGCAATATACATTCTGTAATAGATTATGCAGCTTTTCAGCTTTGCTTAGAGCATCTTTCCATCAACCAGAGTGATGAACTGAGAGACTATACTCTGATACTCATTGTCGATGATGTCTCTCACATTGTCTGTAAACAAACACATCATGCACAGCCGTGGTAGCAATCACGCTGTCGCCGTCAAAGGCCGCGCTCAGAGTGCCTGTTTCGTCCGCAGTGGCCACGGCATCGTCTGAGCTTTCAAACGCGAGAGACGCGTCCGTAGCCGCCTCTGGGGTCATCTTGGCATTAAGGAGCATTTCATTCCCTCCAATGATGACAAGTTCCAGCATTTCAGGAGCATCACCCCCGGTAATCGTGATGACTTCCCTGACCTCTGTGCTTCCTGTTACCTTTCCATCGGTACACGATACCGTAATGGTCGCTGTGCCGGGTGCAATGACCGTCTCCGCCTACGGCGGCTACGGAGTCGTCTGGGCTCGTCCAAGTCGCACCCTCATCCGTTGCCGCCTTTTGCAATTACTCGTCCGAGAGCGTCTGAGAGGCCAAATACCGGGCAGATACATCCTCGGTACTCCCCTGCTCTACCGTCATAGTTGTCGGCAGGTTTACGCCTGTGATTTTCGCGCCACAGGCAGTCAGACAGAGTGCCATTCCGGCAATTACCGTTGCGATTACGATTCTCTTTTTCATACTGATAACTCCTTGTTTTTATTTCCGTGTGTTAGGTATGGTTTGCTGCACGGATAATGATAAAGGATTTTTGCTGTTTAAAAACGAGTTATCAATACGGTTTAGTTTCAGGAGTTTACGCCAGCGCCAAGTTCCGACAACAACGGATTATTAAGAAGCATTCCGGCAATGACATATCGATATGATTTAATCGAGCCGTCATCCCGTATCGTAAAGGCAATACGCTGTTTCCGTACCAGTTGCTGCAGGACATCGAGTTCCTCTGGCGCGACATAAAAAGAAAACTGTGGATAGCTCTTATCAAGCTGTGTTGTTATGTAGTTTGCGGTTGTTTTAATTGCCGGGAACAGATAATAGTCGTTTCGGTTCTGTTCAATATCTGCTTGCGCCGCCAGATAATCTCTGCTCCCCACAATAAGGCACTTGTCAACGCCTACGCGCATCACTTTATCGAGTTCTTCGCGCAAAACTCGGTTAGCCAGTGTGCCTGTCCTGACATCTTGTACTAAGGCTTCTCCATCCAAGATTTCACGGATTTCAACGCCAAGCCTCAGCACCACTTTTGTTTTATTCATATCATCAACCAATATCAGTAACTCAACCAGTCACAGCCAACAAGATTTCCATCGTAGCCGCCTCGACCACGATAGATATCGATTGCTTCGTACAGGACTTCTGCCACCTCGTCGCTGGTATCTAGCCATAGTTGCGCGGGCTCTGCTTCCGGGTAAGTCAAGTCGTAGAGGAGATTCAGAGCCAACGCATAATACTTTTTGCTGACTGGCGTTTGCCATCTATCTCTCAGAGCATTTTTTCTGAGCTCTCCATTGATAAGAACATCAGGGATATGTTCGCGGAGAGTACCATCTGCACCCAGTAAAAAATAGATAGCATCTGTCTGCTTATCTCCACTCACGAGGTCTGAAAAATATTGCCGATGCTCGGCAGAAGTAAATTTCAGATTCATACTCCCCTTCTCTTCCCTGCTTAATCAGCAGATTCCATCAATTTCTTCAATTCCGTTGCCTTTTTAATCAATGCGTCAAGGATTTCAATATCCTTGTTTCGGCGTTCCGGGTCCATGTTCTGAATGCGTTTGCGGAAACTACCGGATTTGAGTTTGTCGTCAATCTTGGTCGTAATCGGCTGGAGCCGCTTTTCCGCAAAGGTTGCATTTGCAGCCTGAGTCGTGACTTCGCGCTTTGCGGCACGACGCTTTTCCGTTCTCAATGCCTCTGCTGTATCGAGTTCCGCAATCTTACGCGCATCGTCCGCACTTGCTGCTGCATCGTAATCCTCAGCATTCTTTTCCAGTGCAGAGACGGCATCATTGCAATCCGCAAAAGCCTCTGCGAGGAGCTTATCGCATTCATCCGGGTCTTTCATTTTCTGAGCGCTGGTAATGCCCGCAATCAAGTCTGACAGAGCATCGTTGCGTCTGCCATCCATGTTATCGTCAGCGTTTCCCGCATTTTGCAGAGCCAGAATATGCTTTGCGATTTCTTCCTGTTGCTGTGCGTTGAATTTGATAAAGGTCTCGCTTTCGGGACGCGTAATGACACGAGCGTCCAACAGAGCAAGCAGACTGTTATTCAGCTTCTCCTCGATACGGAAATCTCTATCAATCTGTTTGGCGGTTACCGCGTTAATCTTTTTGATTTCTGCCTTTGCTGCATCGGCATCCATATTATAAGGAGCTTGCTGCAAGAACGAAAGCAGATTCATATTTGCCTTGCGGCGTACCTTTTCATCGGCAATACCGCCGCGCACTTGCAGGTTTGCGCTGTACAGAATTACTCGCCGTTCGTTATCCGTCAATTCTTCCGATACGACCTTGCAGTTTTCGATTTGTTCCCATTTCTTGGATTTCTGCTCTTCGTACAGGTATTTGATTGCCTTATAACGGCGCTCACCGGAAAGAAGGATGTATTTGTTATTTTCCCCATCCTTGACCTGATATACTACAAGGTTATGCAGCAAGCCATTGGATTTGATATTTTCCGCCAGTTTCTCGATGTCTTCCTGATGGTCTTCCTGCCGGAAAAGTTCGTTGTCAGGATTAAGTTCGATATCATTCAAAGCAATCGTTCTGGACTCCGATGCGAGTTTGTCGATGGCTTTAACGGGAGTAGTACCAGATGCAGCGCTCGCCATTGCATCATTGACCTTGGTCGTGCTCGGCTTGCTCAGACCGCTTAGTTTTTTTGAGCCTTTTGTTTTCAGTGCCATCTTACTTATCCTCGCTTTCTGCCAGTCTTGCTTTTAGCTCATTCCATGCCTCGACATAGGTTTTTGCTGTCGGCTGAGACTTGGCATATTCGACCACCGGCAATCCTGCCATCTCACTGGCTTCAACCGCTTTACCGTATTTGATTTGAGCACGGAACACAACATTGCCGAGTTCGCGGATATAGTTTTCGCGGGTAATGCTCCACGCTGCACTCCCCTGCACCATCGTCTGGATAAGACCGATACCTTTGCTTGCTGCGATATCTTGGTCGCGGAGATTCTTACAATAGGTATATGTCCGGAATGCAGAGTCTGCGGAGTAGTTACCGCTCTTGGCCGGAATAAGGATGTAATCTGCCGCCAGCAGAGAGCTGGTTACCAGAAGGCTGTCGCGGCTTGGCTGCGTATCGATAAAGATGTAATCGTACTTGTCTTTCACGAGACCGATGAAGTATTTGAGGTATGCGGTGTTGTATTCGAGTTCTTTGGGGGCATCGATTTTCTTGGCTTTCACAGCTTCTGCCAACTCAGCTGCTTTGCTCAGGATATTGGGCGTGTGCATACTGGCAGGAATCAGGTCCACATTTTCCAGTTTGGTTTCCGTGATGTATTCGGTCACTGATTTCTCGCCATGGAGAATCGCCTCAAAGTTATCGTACATGTCCGACAAAGCTTTGCCATCATGGTCGCTGTCCGTGATACGAGAGTCCGTGAGGCTATAAGTCAGATTGCCTTGCGGGTCAGTATCAATGCAAAGCACTCGCGCTTCGTTGCCTGCAAGGTCGGCGAAGTTGAGTACCGTGGTTGTTTTGCCGCAGCCTCCCTTTTCAATTGCTACTGTAATCGTTGTGCCCATAACCTTTTCCTCTCGTTTCTGATATTTATTGGTTTATATGTAATCACGATTCTTGCTGCTGTAAGCAAAAATTGAATGCAAGGTACAATCTCATCGATTGCACCCATTAAGATTTCAGGTCTTAGACTGAGTAGCAGCCGCAGCCTTCCCAGTCATTATTCGGTTTTCTTCACGCGATTGCATCGCACATAGCATCCGGCTTTTTGCATAATCTGATATGGTAGTTCGTTATATAACCATCATACTGCCTATACTGCTTTGCTCCTGCAATCGGGCCCCATCTTTCCGTTCTCATTGTTCTCCGTCCTTCCAGTGTCCGTTTGTGGAGTAGCTCCAGTAGATATTACCGTCATCCTCTTGATACAGGCTGTGAGCCATGAGTGTCCATCCATCTTTTAAGCGAACCATTTTGGATACCCCATCCATATAGCCCTCGCAGCGGTAATCATAACCGTTCCGATTGTGGTAGACTTGACCGAGAACTGGCGTAATCAGCATATCCATAATCTTTTCTCCCTTACTCATCGGTCTCATCAAACATCGGGCAAAGTTCCAAACCGCCTACGCTTTTCAGCAGACGGCGGAACGACTCGCGATGAACACACTCGTCACGGTCGCAGTGGCTGCACTCACAAGGAGCATTTTCTCCGTATGCGGAGAACCAAGTCTTATAATACTTATCGTTTACATATCCAGCCAGTGCATATGCAAATCGTTCGCCCTCAGTGGGGTTTCCGTTCGGGATTTCGAGAAGATTCTTATCTTCATCGTACTCCACTTCGCAGTCCATCAAAGACCGGAAAGCTAGGTATCCTTCTTGGGTAACTCTTGCGTTTTCATCCCAGCAGAAATCGGCAGGCATTTCCACATCGCCGATAATAACAGGGCAGTCCAGTTCAGTTCGGGAGTTGAGCAGCTGATACAAGTTCATTTTAACACCTCATCACAGTTTAATTGGTTGATATTTGTGGATTTGCTGAGTAAATGATGTTTTGGTTTGTGATGAGTGTTATCACGATTCTTGTTGTTGTTCATTGATTATATTATACCACACTATATGTCAATGTCAACGCAGTTTTAGCATATTTTGTCTCATAGTACAAGCAATCGGACTTATTAGAAATAGCCTATGAAGGCAGGCTTTTGAATGTACCTTTACCCAGAGCCGCTGTTCCAATCATCACGATTCTTGTTGTCGTTTGTCCTGTATAGCTGTGATGAGACTCCTATATGACGCAAAGAGTCCTCTCACTCAGAATTGCGGTTCTTGTTGTCATTGAATTGGTTGAACAGGGGAGTGTGTTCCGCTGCTCTTGGTTGGACAAAAAAAGAGCCTACCATTTCTGGTAGACTCTCTAACTCAATCAGTCGCTAAAATCCATGAAATTTGCTTTGAACACATCTTTGTTTTCAAGCGACCTTAGTTTTTCCTGACCTGCTGCGATTATCGATGCAGACCCTTCCACAATATCATTGTACACGACTGTCCTATAATACTGTGCGGATTTCTTGGCAGTGGATTCGTGCAGCAGTTTTGTCATCTTGACGCACATGCCGAGCATCCATGTCTTTAAGCCGTTATTGTCCTGTATAATTCTGTTCAGGCTTTCAAGAGCATCTTCTGCCTGTTCGCGCCTTGTTTCGCTTGTCAGAATCTTAGATGTGTAGGTACAGATATCATTTATGACATTCTTATCATCAACCGATAGCTTATCCTCATATGCCGAGTATTCTGCTTTTGTTTTGATAAGGGTTGCAAGCTTGCGGTACTTGTAGTTGATTACATCCTCGGAGAAGGGGAGAAGTGCATCATCTCTCAGGTTATTCCTTACCTCAGCATCTGCCTGAGCATTTTTCTTTCGTTTTCTAGGTTTTTTACTTATCTCAGTATCGACCTTATGGTTGTCGTGGAACGCTCTGACATCTTTCATTTCCTCTTTGGTTTTATATTTGATGAAGATGTAGAGATACCGATATTTGCGTTCGCGGCGTTCCCGGACGGCTGCATAGTCAAACCACAGGTCCGTAAGCTCGTTGATTTCTTTCTTGACTGTCAGAAGCACATTCTTTTCAAACAACGAGAAGGTCGGATACTTTTCCGCCAGCGTTTTCTCGCGGCTGTATTTGCTGGTATCCTTTTCATCCTTCTTCTTTTTGCTGTTTTGCTCGTTTGCGGGAGGTACAGACAGCATTGCTTTAAACTCGTCCGTGTCGAACCGCTTGTATTTGTAGCCTTTCAGTTCTTTATCGGGGAATTTATTCGCAATTTTATCAGTGACAGGTTCGAAAACCAGACCATTGTTGTAGCCGTAATCACGATTCCCATTATCATACGACAACAGGATTTCGTAGACGCGCATCGTATAGGTGCTCTGCATCATCAGCAGGTATTCAATGCTGTAAGAGGTGTAGTTGCTGGTCAACTGAGCAATATCCTTCCAAATTTTAGGGTGGAATTGCATCTTGATGGTCTTATCTTTTATGTTGACCTCGGTAGTGGGCAGTATCCAAGACATCTGGTCGTACCCGTTTCCGTCAGCGCTCGGAACCCAGAAGAACCTGCTGGCGAGGCTATTGACTGTGTCTTGCAGATACTTCATGTAGCTGCTGTCCAAGGCGTTTACACCGGTGAGCTGCGAAAACTCGCTGAAGCTGATAGTGTAATACTTAGATGCATCTGTATCGTGCCGCTGGTCAATTTTTGACAGAAGCATAAAAAGAATCTTCTGCTCGTTGCGGGGAAGGGAATACTTAGTTTTCTGAATCAAATCATTGCTCTTCGTGATGAATGAGCCGAAAGCATAGTTGTTCTTGTCCCGCCGAATTAGAGATTTTTTCTTTTCTGCGACTTCCTCGTTTGAAAGGACTTCGCCAACAACAGTTTCCAGATTTTCTTCAGTTGTAGGTGCTTTTTTATCCATAGCTGGTCACAACCAATGACACGCACATGATGGCGGTATGTCGTTGGGCTTTCCTTTCTATATTTCAATTTGCAAAAGAGTATACTATATATATTTTACTGTATACACGCCTTAAAGTCAACCGATAGAGGGCTTGCTAAGATGTCCAGTATTCTTTATCGTGAGCTCTTGGATGATAAGGCCGAGAAAAGGCAGGCCGAAGAAAGAGGGGAGTGCATCAGATGTGCTGCGTACTCCAATACGGTGACCGTAGAGTTTGCAATGCGTTAAGTCAGTGCAAGGAAAGCCTTTCTCTTGTTTGGCAGTAGAGAGTTGGCAGTACCCCACAAACTAAAACAAAGAGAAGATTTCTTCTGTTCTTTTTTCTACGCTATTATTTATTTTAGTGCTTTATTATTTATCTTTTATTTATATAAGAAGAAAAGAAGAGTCTTTCATGGGAATAGATAGGGGAATTCTCTTGTCGAGGAAGGTAATTTCACGGGATAAGAAAGATTGATTCGCTGCATAAAGAAGATTCTTTCGCGTAAAAGGTAAAATTTTGCCTGAAAGAATCTTCTTTTTGCGTGTAAAAACCTCTTGATGCAAAGAATTGAAGTTCAATCTGTATATTACGATTGATAATCTACGAACTGTATTGATTGTGACGAAAATATCTGCGCAGAAAAGGTGGCCGAAGGAGATTCCGTGGTTATCAGAAGTTTTTTTCTGACAAAAAGGGTAAAAAATATTTGCCGGTGTATCGAGTATTTTCGATGGGCTATCTACGGTGCTGACCTTTTCATCGAAAGATAGTTTCTGTGATTTACGGGAAAAACGGAGAAAATCATCAGGAGAGATAGAGAATTGTGCTCCAAATAACAACTATTGAGAATTGAGAGTGCATCGTGTTGGAGGAAAACTGCGAAGCCGTTATCGCAGAGTGTCAGGCGAGTGCTCTCACGCACAAAAAATACGCATTGTATAATACAAAGATATAAATACAGAGCGTTATCAGTAGAGAAGGTGGTAAATGTTTGGTTTCGCTTTTTACGGTTTTTAGCACGAAAGAATCTTTCGATGCTGAATAGGGAAGAATAGGCAAGTCTTTTTGCTGGACAGCATTCGGCATGAGAGACTGTTTATGTGGGGAAGATGTTTTTTCCGTTTTCAGAATAAAAGAGCTGAAAGAATCTTATCATTGGTTCTCTAACCTCATATGCTATAAAAGTCCGTTTTGTGATGGGGGGAGTTCGCTCATGCTTTTTTACGCTTTTATCCTGAAATAATCTTCTCATGCGTTGTGAGGTGAATTCGATAGGGTAGGGGAGAGGTGCAGGTTGACCAAAATGCAAAATTGTGGTGTTTTTAGTGCGCCTATTTTCCATCTGAGTACCCATGAAAGAATCTTCTTTTTTATTGCAGCCATATGCGGAAGAAAAAAGGAGATGAAGCAATCGCACATAATCGTATTGTAATACGATTTGACAAGATACCACAAGAGTTTTGCTCGAACATGTCCACAACGGAGTATGCACCAGCTCCCAACATTTGTGCTAGGAAGCACTATCCATGAACAACGCTTCACTGAACAGTAATGCAGTAATGAAACTCTATGCTTTCAGGAACTCATCACGCCACGCTATGAAACAGCCTACCAGATGATAGCTCTTCCAAAAGAACTGGAATTGTTTTATGAAATTCTACTCTCAAAGAGCCTGAAATAATCTCATTATTCAGAAGCTCTTCTAACTGAAGAGGATAGGTCCAGCTCCAAGCTACGCTTCTCGCAAGAACTGAGGAATTCCTAGCAAAGATACCCCACAGTAGTCAGTGCTCCATTGCAGCGTGCAGCCATCAATGGAGTACTGATTCGGGAGCCG